>OFDB01000008.1_pt1 | contig 122757 bp, 115 predicted proteins | sample 1521001 | NCBI WGS metagenome assembly OFDB01 (sample SAMEA2532531, study PRJEB24079) | metagenome | biome: bacteria; feature: seaside; material: soil | place: India | collected 2012-02-01 | depth 0.1 m | reverse complement strand
GGGTCACCCAGCGCGAGGTGTCGGCGTCCGGCATGTCGGCGCGGTTGGCGGGGGTGTCGATGATGCTGGGCAGCAGCGCGTTGACGGTGATGCCGCGATCCTTGAATTCCTCCGCCATCGCCTCGGTGAGGCGGGCCACGCCGGCCTTGGATGCCGCGTAGGCGCCCATGCCGGTGCCGGCCTTGACCGCGCCGGCCGCGCCGATGTTGACGATGCGACCGCCGCCGGCGGCGAGCAGGAACGGCAGCGCGGCCTGGCTGGCGGCCACGGCGGTGCGCAGATTCAGCCGATACAGCCGGTCCCAGGTGTCCAGGCTGCCCTCGGCCAGGGTTTCCCAGCGGAAACCTCCGGCGATGTTCACCAGCGCGTCGATGCCGCCGAGCGCCTGGTGGGCCTGCTCCAGTGCGGTCCGGGCCGCCTCGGCATCGGCCAGGTCGATGCCGCCGAAGGCATGCACGCCGGCGGTGGTTCCGGCCGGAGCCGGCGCGTGATCCAGCGCCGCCACGGTCGCGCCCGCAGCAACCAGCGACTGCACGACCACCCGGCCAAGCGCGCCGAAAGCGCCGGTGACGACAACCCGTTGGGCCGATGAATTCATGGAGGACATCCCGATGCGGAAAGCGACCATGTTAGCGCCGCGCGAGCGGGCGTGTATCCGCCATCCGGTACACTGGCGTTCCCGTTTTCGCGGTACCGCACCATGTCCGAAATCCTCGTTCCCGTTTCCTTTGGCGAATTGCTCGACAAGATCGCCATCCTGCAGATCAAGTCCGAGCGGATGAGCGATCCGGCCAAGCTGGCCAACGTGCGCAATGAACTGTCCGCGCTGGAAAAAACCTGGATGGCGCATCCGGCGGCGGTCAACAACATCAGCGGACTGCGCGCGCAGCTCAAGGCGGTCAACGAGCGGCTGTGGGTGATCGAGGACGACATCCGCGTCAAGGAAAAGGCGCAGGCGTTCGACGACGAATTCGTCCGCCTGGCACGCAGCGTCTACTTCGAGAACGACGAACGCGCGCGCATCAAGAAGGACATCAATCTGGCGCTGGGTTCCAGCTACGTGGAAGAGAAGTCCTATCAGGACTACCGGACCGGCGCGACGCCGTAAACCCTGCCGGTGCACCGGGACGCCTGGGCGTCCCGGTGGCCTTGCTCACGGACGCGGACTTTCGACCGTCCACGCGGTCAGGCGCCGCACCAGCGGCAGCATCACCAGCAACGTCGGAAAGGCGATCAGCCAGGACAGGCCCCAGGCACTGAGCCACAGCCATCCCAGATGCGGGTGCAGGCCGGCGCTGCGCAGGGTGCTGATCATCGAGACCACGCAGGTCATCAGCACGGACAGCAGCAACGGCATCAGCCATCGCGCGCAGCGAGCGGGGAGTTTGCGCGGGATACCGCGCTTGAGGGGTGTTGCGTCGGGTTTCATGACATCTCCGTAAGCCGGTCGATCAAAGGCGCCACCCGGCATACACCGGGAAAACAGCCCCGGACGTATCCGGCGGCTATGGCGCGTTGATTGACGTGAACGCTTACGGCGGGGCCCGACATGGACAACGCAGGCGGGATGATAGCGAGCTCCGCGGCGCCTGTCGCCTGTCGGCGATGCTTCGATCAGACCAGGCAGGGCGGTTCCTGCGGTCCGAATCCGCGTGCCAGATCCCAGACCCGTTGCGCCGCCGGTACCGAGCGGGCGCCCGAGACGTTCTGGCCCGCCCACAGCGGCGAGTAGTCGTCGCTTCCCCGTGCCTCGGCGGCCTGCCGCAATGGCGCCATCGCCGCGCTGGCAAGTGGAAACGCCGGCGCGTCATCGGCCATCGGTCCCAGCGTGCGCATCGCGTGGTTGAGGATGCCGCGCGCGGGGCGGCCGGTGAACACGTTGGTCAGCGCGGTGTGCGTCGCCGCCGGGCTTTGCAGGGCCGCGCGATGAAGGGGGCCGGTATCGGCCTCGGGGCACAGCAGAAAGGCCGTGCCGATCTGCACGCCGGCCGCGCCCAGCGCCATCGCCGCCGCCACTCCGGCCGCATCGGCGATGCCGCCGGTGGCAATCACCGGGCAACGCACGGCGGCGACGATCTGCGGCAGCAGGGTGAAGATCCCGGACTGGGTGGTGAGGTCCTCGGTGAGGAACAGGCCGCGGTGCCCGCCGGCTTCCAGTCCCTGCGCGATGATCGCATCGACGCCGCGCGCTTCCAGCCAGCGGGCTTCCTCCACCGTGGTGGCCGAGGACAGCAGCTTGCAACCCCATTCGCGCAGCGGCGCGAGCAGCGCTTCATCCGGCAGGCCGAAGTGGAAGCTGATCACGGGCGGGCGCAGTTCGCGCACCAGCGCCAGCAGATCGGCATCGAAAGGCCGCCGTCCCGCGCCCGCCGGAAAGGCATCCGGATCCAGCCCGAAGCGGGCATAGTCGGGGGTGAGTCTGAGCCGCCAGGTGGCTTCGCGCGCCGGATCCGGTTGCGGCGGCGCATGGCAGAAGAAGTTGAGATTGAACGGCGTTTCGGTCTGCGCGCGGAGGGCCGCAACTTCCGCGCGAATGGCATCTGCTGACAGCATCGCGCAGGGCAGCGCGCCGAGGCCGCCGGCCTGGCTCACCGCGACGGCCAGCCGGCTGCCCTGCACGCCGGCCATCGGCGCCTGCAACAGCGGCAGTTCGATTCCGAGCAGCGTGGCGAGCGACATGGCGGATTTCCGGTGCGGCAGATCCGGAATTATGCGCCCGCGATCCGCTCAGCGTGCGGTGTCGGCCCGATAGCGCTCGAACGCGGCGATCGCATCCTCGACGGTGACCAGATCCATCACGTCGTCGAACTCGATCTTGGTGCCCCACTTCAGCGCGTCGGCCGGCTTGCCCAGGTACTTGCGCGCGGCGTCGTCATAGCGGTCCACGCAGTAGCGGACATCCGAGTACGGACCGCTGCGGCGCGGATTGCTGGCCGCGTGCAGGCCCAGCACCCGGGTGCCGACCGCGTTGGCGATGTGCATCGGGCCGGAATCCGGCGTGACCAGCAGGTCCGCGCGTTCCAGCAGGGCGGGCAATTGCTTGAGGGTGTCCTTGCCGACCAGATCCAGCGCCGGCGCGCGCATGGCGGCCAGGATGGCGTCGGTGGTGCTGCGTTCCAGATCGCTGCGGCCGCCGCACAGCACGACGCGCCAGCCCTGGCCGGCGGCGTGATCGGCAAGCGCGGCGTAACGGTCCGCGTGCCAGTTGCGACGCACATGGCTGGAGCACGGGGAAATCATCAGCACCGGCGCGCCGTCCCGCGGCCACTGCGCGGCGGCCCAGTCGCGTGCTTCCTGCGGATAGGGCAGGTCCCAGATCACCTGGTCCTGCTTCAGTCCCAGCGGCTCGCAGAAGCTGCCCATCGCATCCAGCACGTGGATGCCTGGCCGGTCCGGAATGCGCTCGTTGATGAAGAGGCCATGCAGATCCTTGGAGCGCGCGCGGTCGTAGCCGATGCGGCGCCGGGCCGGGATGAAGGCCGACAGCACGTTGGCGCGCAGGGCCACCTGCATCTGCAGCAGCACGTCGAAGCCTTCAGCCGGAAGTTCGCGGCGCAGGGCGCGCATGCCGGCCAGGCCGCTGCGCTTGTCGTAGGTGTGGAAGGTCACGCCCTCCAGGCCGTCGAGCAGCTTGTGCCCGGCCTTGTCGATGACCCAGTGCAGGCGGGTCTGCGGCCAGTGCCGCTGCAGGGTGCGCACCAGCGGCACCACGTGGGTCACGTCGCCCAGCGCCGACAGGCGCAGCAGACAGATCGATTGGGGGATGGCGGACAAGAGTTGTTAGACTCGCTGGATGGTCAGTTTCGACGCCACGGAATCCCTGACGCCGTTCCGCGAAGGCCGCGGATACGGTGCGATTCTGTTCGACCGCCAGCATCTGCGGCAAGCCAATCCGGACTGGTTCGTGCCGGAGAAGTGGGGCGACCGCGCCCAACCGGTCGGCGACGGCGGGCGCGGCGGGGCCTGGTTCATCGAGGCGCCGTCCAGCCAGTGCGTGCTGCGGCGCTACCTGCGCGGCGGCCTGGCCGCGCGCGCCAGCCGGGATCGCTACCTGTGGCGGGGCCCGGACAAGACCCGCAGTTTCGCAGAGTTCCGGCTGATGCGCGCGCTGCTGGCGCGTGGCCTGCCGGTGCCGCGCCCGGTCGCCGCCCAGTACGTCCACGAAGGCATGTTTTACCGCGCCGCCCTGCTGATGGAGCGGCTGGCGGGCGTGACGTCGCTGGCGACACTGGCGCAGGAGCTGCGCGCGCCCTGGGAAGAGGCCGGCCGCCTGATTGCCCGCTTCCACCGGGCCGGGCTCCAGCATGCCGACCTCAACGCCCATAACATCCTGTTCGACGAGCAGGGCAAGGGCTGGCTGATCGACTTCGATCGCGGCCGCCTGCGCATCCCGGCCACCGGCTGGCGCGAGCAGAATCTGGCGCGCCTGCTGCGCTCGCTGCTCAAGCTGCGCGGATCGCGGTCCGACGAGGACGTGCGCCAGGACTTCGCCCGCCTGCGCCGGGCCTACGATCAGGCCTGGTCACGGGGTTTCTGATGGACTGGTGGCTGCGCTTCCATGGCGTGGGCAGTGCGACGGCGGTGGCGCTGGGGTCGGCGATGGCCACGGTCGAGCGCGACGGCCGACCCTGGCTGACCATCGACTGCGGCGGCGAAGGCCTGACCGCGTTCCTCGAACACTACGGCGAATGGCCGCAGGCGCTGTTCGTGACCCACGTGCACCTGGATCACGTGGCCGGCTTCGAGCGTCTGTTCGTCGGCCACTACTTCGAATCCTCGCGCCGGGGCCGCGTGCGCCTGTACGTGCCCGCGCCGGTGGTGCCGCTGCTGCACCAGCGCGTGGGCGAGTATCCCAACGTGCTGGCCGAGGGCGGCGCCAACTTCTGGGACGCGTTCCAGCTGATTCCGGTGGGCGGCGCGTTCTGGCACGAGGGCGTGCGGCTGGAGGCATTCCCGGTACGCCACCACTGGCCGGAGACCGCGTTTGGCCTGCGCCTGCCCGGCAGCATGGTGTGGACCGGCGACACCCGGCCGATTCCCGAGATGCTGGCGCGCTTCGCCGATGCCGAGGAAGTGATCGCGCACGACTGCGCGCTGCACGGCAATCCTTCGCACAGCGGGATCGAGGATCTGGAACGCGAGTACCCGCCGGCGCTGCTGGCGCGCTGCGTGCTCTACCACTACGCCAGCGCCGCCGACGGCGCGGCCATGCGCGCGCGCGGGCACCGGGTCGCCGAGCCCGGGCAGGCGCTGTCGTTGAAACCGCCACGCGACGGAATGGAAACGGCATGAACGCGATCCCGCCACCGCCCGAGGATCGCCTGGGCCGGCCGTTGCGCGACCTGCGCCTGTCGGTGATCGAAGCGTGCAACTTCCGCTGTGGCTATTGCATGCCGGCCGACCGGGTGCCGGACGATTACGGACTGGATGCTGCCTCGCGGCTGTCCTTCGATCAGATTGAAACGCTGGTGCGTGCCTTCATTTCGCTGGGCGTCACCAAGCTGCGCCTGACCGGCGGCGAGCCGCTGCTGCGCAAGGGCCTGCCGGATCTGATCGCCCGCCTGGCCCGTCTGCCGGGCCTGGACGACGTGGCGCTGACCACCAACGGCACGCTGCTTCGCGCGCAGGCGGCGGCATTGAAGCAGGCCGGCCTGCGTCGCCTGACCGTCAGCCTGGACGCCCTGGATCCGGAGGTGTTTGCGGCCATGTCCGGCGGGCGTGGTCGCGTGCAGGACGTGCTGGCCGGCATCGACGCGGCGGTGGCGGCCGGATTCGAGCGCCTGAAGATCAACTGCGTGGTCCAGCGCGGCCTCAACGAGCGGCAGGTGTTGCCGCTGCTGGAACACTTCCGCGGCAGCGGCCATGTGGTGCGCTTCATCGAGTACATGGATGTGGGCACCCGCAACGGCTGGCGGCGCGACCAGATGGTGTCGTCGGCGGAACTGCGCGATCGCATCGCCGCGCGCTGGCCGCTGCATCCGGTGCAGGCCAACTACCGGGGCGAGGTGGCTGAGCGCCACGCCTTCGAAGACGGCCAGGGCGAAATCGGTTTCGTCAGCTCGGTCAGCACGCCGTTCTGCGGTGACTGCCATCGGGCGCGGGTGTCGGCCGACGGCCACCTGTATACCTGCCTGTTCGCCAGCGAGGGTGCCGACCTGCGTCCGGCGCTGGCGCGGGGCGAGCGCGAACTGACCGCGCACGTCGCCTCGCTGTGGCGCTCGCGCGAGGACCGCTACAGCGAGCAGCGCGACCAGACCGGCGCCCGTCATGGCCGGCCGGTCGAGATGTACCTGATCGGCGGCTGATCCCGGATGTGCGCCGCCCGCGCCGGACGCTACCATGTGCGTCCTGGACCGCATGGCGACCCATGAAGAAAACGACTCCCGCGCTGACGCATCTCGACGCCGCCGGACGCCCGGCGATGGTGGATGTATCCGCCAAGCCGGCGACCGCGCGCGAGGCGAGCGCGCAGTGCCGGGTGAAGTTTCCGGCCGCCGTCGCGCAGCAACTGCGCGCCAGTGGCCTGCGCAGCGCCAAGGGCGGCATCGTCGATACCGCCATCATCGCCGGCACCATGGCGGTCAAGCGCACGCATGAACTGATTCCGTTCTGTCATCCGCTGCCCATCGATGGCTGCCGCATCGCCATCGACTGGCATGACGAGCGCAGCCTGGACATCCGCTGCACGGTGCGCACCACCCACCGCACCGGCGTGGAGATGGAGGCGCTGACCGGCGCGACGGTGGCGGCGCTGACCGTGTACGACATGTGCAAGGCGCTGTCGCACGCCATCGTGCTGGGACCGGCGCGCCTGCTCGGCAAGCGCGGCGGCAAACGCGACGTGGGGACACTGGCATGAACCGGCGCCTGACCGTGCGCTACTTCGCCAGCCTGCGCGATGCCGCCGGCGTGGCCGAGGAAATCCTGATCACCAGCGCGGCGGATCTGCGCGGCGTCTACGCCGAGTTGCAGGCGCGCCACGGATTCCGCCTGCCCGTCGCGCATCTGCGCGTGGCCGTGGACGGAGACTTCGCCCATTGGGAGGACGTCCCGCGCGAAGGCAGCGAGGTCGCGTTCATCCCGCCGGTGAGCGGAGGCTGAGCCATGCCGCGTTTTGCCCTGAGCGACATTCCGTTCGACCCGGCGCCGCTGCGCTCGGCGCTGCTGGACGAGCGTGCCGGCGCGTTCGCCGCCTTCGAAGGCTGGGTGCGCAACCACAACGATGGCCGCGCCGTGAACGGTTTGCGTTATGAAGCCTATGTGGAACTGGCGGAGAAGGAAGGCGAGCGGATCCTGGCCGAAGCCTGCGAACGGTTCGCCATCCACGACGCGCGCTGCGTGCACCGGATCGGCGAACTGGCCATCGGCGAACTCGCGGTCTGGGTCGGGGTGAATGCCGGCCATCGCGACGCCGCCTTCGCTGCCTGCCGCTGGATCATCGATGAAGTGAAATCGCGCGTGCCGATCTGGAAGCACGAACGCTATGTCGCCGGGGATGCCGGCTGGCTGCACCCGTCGCCGACGGCGGATTGAGGAAAGGATGCGCAAACGGAACGTGGGACTGGGACGTCTATGGTTGCTGTTGGCGCTGAGTGCGCCGGCGCTGGCGTGGAGCGCGGATCTGCTGGTCAGCAACCAGTCCGCCGACAGCGTCTGGCGATTGTCCGCGCAGGACGGTCGCAAGCGTGGCGAGTACCGCACCGGCGATTCGCCGCATGAAATCGCAATCTCGCCGGACGGCCGCACCGCGGTGGTCAGCAACTACGGCAGCGAGGTGGCCGGCAGCACGTTGTCGGTGCTGGACCTGCACGGAGGTCGCCCGACCCGCACCATCGACCTCGGCACCCATGGCGCGCCGCACGGCATCCGTTTCCTCGACGCCGGGCGCGTGGTGGTCACCACCGAAGGCAGTGCCAGCCTGCTGCTGGTGGACGTGGACGAAGGCAGGGTCACGCGTGCCATCGATATCGGCGACGGCACCGGCCACATGCTGGCCGTCAGCACGGATCGTCGCCATGCCTACATCAGCAAGCTGGGGCGCGGTACGGTCAGCCGGGTCGATCTGGTGGCCGGCAAGCTCCTGCTGGAGCGGCCGGCGGGCAAGGGCGCCGAAGGCATCGCCCTGCGTCCGGATGGCCTGGAACTATGGGTCGCCAATCGCGACGAAGGCACCGTCACCGTGCACGATCCCAACACGCTGGCGATACGGCGGCGGATGTCCAGCCGTGGTTTTCCACTGCGCGTGGCGTTCACTCCCGATGGACGCCATGCCTGCGTGGTCAACGCCCGCAACGCCGAACTCCTGGTCTTCGACGCCCGCACTAAGCTTGCGTTGACCCGCGTGCCGCTCACGCGTGAAGGCATGGACATACGCGACACCGCCCTGGGCCGCGGCGTGCTGCCGATCGGCATCACCCTGGATCCGGTGAAACCGCGCGCCTACGTCGTCCTCAGCGGCGGCGATCGCGTCGCCGTGGTGGACACCGGGAAATGGCAGGTCATCGATTACTGGGTCACCGGCCGCGAACCCGGCGCGGTGGTCCTGTTCCCGTAGAGCGGAGCTCGCTCCGCTGGCTTCCGAACGCCGATGGGTTCCCGCCGCCGGGCAAGCCCGGAAGCAACAGGGATGTCCAAGACGTTTGCGTAGAGCGGAGCTCGCTCCGCTTGCCGTCCGAATGTCGGTGAGTTCCCGCCGCCGAGCAAGCTCGGCGCTACAGGGCGGAAAAGGCGATGACCCCGCCGGTTGACCTCGGCGCCGCGCCTCGCGATAGCTCCCCGCCAACGGCAATGATGCCGTCGCAACGGGAGGAAGCAATGAATGACCGGAAAGTGGTTTTTCCACATTCCCCAATAGGCGATGACCCCGCCGGTTGACCTCGGCGCCCGCATCAGTCGATACCGTTGCTGCCTTCCGGCCCTGGCGGGATTTTCAACCTAGCGTCGCGAGGGACCGACGGGGTCACCATAGACGAGGGCCGCGCTGCGCGCGGCCCGTGAAATCTGGCGGAGAGAGGGGGATCGAGTCAACCCGACCCTAAGTCCCTGATTCTCTTGGCAGAACGCAAACCAGGATGTGTCCTGTCTTGTGTCCCACTATCTTAGCGTTTGCCGGTCTCGTAGGAAAGCGAATCGTTGGCGTGCCCTGGTGGCGACGAGATCACCAACGCGCCGAGCGGCCAGCGGGCAGGTAAGGCGGGTCGATTTGTAATCTCCGTCCTTGTTAGGCAAGACCGGACCACCACTTCCCGGGATCCCCGTTCATTGGAAAAGAAATCCGGATGTTCGTCTAACCGTTAAACGACGGTGTTGCTCAAGTCGCGTAGAAGCATATTTTGTGCTAACTTGTCAACTGGTAATGTTCTCTCTGTGGCGAATTCTTGGGTATTCTTTCTATGGCTATCAAGCGGACTAAAAAGCAAGCTGTCGCTAAGTCAGCCAAGAAGCGCGAATCAGATCTGTTCCGGCGCTCGTTAGAACGTGCTGGGCAGATCCAGGCTGCGGTTGAACCGCTCAAGCCTGGCGTGACCCACGTGGTCATCGAAGGCGCTGACGGCGAAGTTCTCGTTCGCCGCCGTTTCTCCTCTATTTAAAGCCTTAGCGCAGTCTACGCGTCGGGTTTGTAGCGCGAATGGCACTTGCACGCGAAACGCAAGCGCTTGATGACGCGTTCCCCATTGGCCATTTCAATCACTTGGTGGGTGACATCCGCAAGTGCCGGATCGCTCTCCTCGGGCGCTGATTCAATTGCCACAGAAGAGACGGCGCTGAACTGGCGCATGTGATCGGAAGCCGGTGCGATCTGGTTGCTCCGAATCAGGCTTCCCACGAACTCAAGAACCTCGTTCTCTGTCGCGGCCGCGTCCGGTAGTGCGCTCATGATTGCCACACTGTCCTCCCGAAGCGCGTTGCGAGCGCTCAAGTGTGTAGGTGTGATTGATAGGCGTCCGAGCAACACGCCCTCAGGCGCTATGGCATGTGCTCCTTCCAAATATTCGGCTCCCAGCCCGCTGATGTTGATGGCGCGCGCATAGCTCGCCTCCACAAGTTCACGTCCGGCCAAATGCAGGCTGCGCAAGCCAAATGGCACTGACGTCTCAACACCGGTGCGGTTTCGCAAGTCCATAAGAGCATCTTCACTGGGGAGCCAGCGGTGCTCATTCTTGCTGACAATTGCGCCGGCAAGGCGCGATTTTGGGCTGAGAATTGCAGCACTGCCCAACATGAAGCCATGCTGCGCAAACGCAGACCTCACGGCCGTTTGCAAGTTCGGGTCGCTGGCAGACTCAATATCCATCACCCTGCCCAATGCTTGGAAGTAGCGTGGAGTATCGGGCGCTTTACGCACAGCCGAGAACAACAATCGCGCCGCTTTCTTTGTGGCGTTCCAAAGCGTCTTTTCGTTCTTGGTCTTGGACGCAGCAAACAGGAGTCGGATTAAATCGTAGAAGCAGCCGGTGAAAATTTGCCCAAAGTCATGAACTTCGTCTTGTGCAGTGGGCATATGCCAGGTCAGAGTGTTGAGGGCCTGGCGTGGCACATGATCTGGTCCGGCAAGCCAAGCTAACTGTTCGCCCCAAGTTTCCACAAAGTTGAGCTTGTCCAGAGCCTTGGGGCGGGACAACTCGCGGCGGATATCGGTGTCCGCCAATGCCGTGAGAAGAGCTATGCAATCGGCAAAAGAATTCGTGGAATGCGGCTACCTCCAGATAGTTGGAGCTCCACAAATCCGGTCGCAGGGTGTCGAGGATGGCGTGACCGGTTTCATGGGCCACCACATCGGTGCTCGCACCTGTGTAGTGAGTCTTTCGTCCCTTCTTGACTTGGCAGAAGACCAGCTTGTGGCCGTTGTAGTAGGCATTGGCTTGGTTCCCTAGCACGGGCACTACTTCCAATGATTTTCGGTTTAAGGATCTTGGCCACTCTGTCAGAGGCCCATCAACTTTCTCGAAGGCGGCCAGCGCACGATGCGATGACTCGCGGATTTGCCACGCAAGCCATTCTTTGGTGCCAACGGGATAGAGATCCTGCTTGGGGAGCTGAGCGATATACAACTGCGCGGATGCGGCTGGCCTGCTGGCGATAGCAGGCTGCGCACGAGCGATATTGAACTCGCTTGCGCGCGGGTCGTTGGGGACATAGTTGATGGGCATACAAACGCTCCTTCCATGAAAATTGACACTACAACGGCGCAATCTTGGTTGCAAAAATAGATGTGATCGCGGTGAATCCTTTCTTGTTCGGATGTAACTCGTTAGCCCACCACTTGTCATTGGGTTGCAAAGTCTTGCGCAAATCTACGTAATGCACGTGCGAGAACTCTTGCGCGATGGAAACTAGCATCGTGTTGAAGCGATCAATCAGATCCTTCATTAGAGCCAAGCGCTGCGGCATGGCCATGTAGCCCTTCTGTCGAAAGCCCGGCTCAAGCCAGGGGCCGGGCAGTAACCAGAAACCACCCGCGAAACCGCGCCCGTCAGGCACTGGGTAGTCGTAGCCGTGCAGAACGATGGGCACCGGGCTGCCCAACATATCCGTGCAGACTTTCGTCACCGCAGAAAGTATGCTGGCATAGGCAAAGCGCAGCCGATCATTGATTACGCCGTCGATTACTTTGTCGTTGAGGCCTGCGATGCTGGAATTGGCATGATTGAGCAGCATGCCGAGTTCGATCTCGCCGGCAATGTCATTGCCGCCTCCTGATAGCAAGATCGCCTTGGGTGTATCCCCACGGCGGATGACCTTTTCGATGCGGCGCACCAGATCGTCGAGCTGGGATCCAGAATAAGCCATGTCCTCGACGCGATCTCCTGCCTTAGCTACCGACTCAACGTCGTAGCCAAAATCATCTTCCAATCCCTTCAAGACATCATTAAAAGGATAGTCGAACCACGAATCGCCCTCGGCAATCAGGATGCCGACGCTTTTTCCGTCGCGAACAGAGGCAGAGGCTTGCTTCGCGTCAGTGCTTATGTCTGAGGACTTAATCGCAGCTTTTCGTCGTGCTATGGCTGACTTGCGACGCTTCAAGATTTTCTCTGCGAGTTGCTCACCCGCATCCAATGCATTCTTCAGATCTTTCTTGCGAGTCATTTGAATATTCCTCACATATCTGTTGAGCTGATTGAGTTAGTGCGTATTGTTCGATTTCCAAACCGGTCGCTTGTTGCATTTCCTTGCTACTACTACTACATGATCCGAAACGGGGCGGCGGAGCTATGCCGGCCAGAGGTTGGCGTATATGTGACAGGACCCATCTGCTCTCGCTTTGGCAAGGTCAAAGCCTTAGTGCTGGCGGAACACCCAGAAAGCAGTCGGTTGCCTCCCCAATTCCCACTCCACTGGCGCGCCACCACGCCACTGCTATACTAAATTGGCGCCCGATGCAAATGGAGGGGCGCCGCCAGAAGGGGAGATGCTGCAGATGCTTGACCAGGGAGGGGTGTTCGCCAGCCCATTGCGCTACCCCGGCGGAAAAGGACGGATGGGGCCCTGGCTGGCAACGTTGATGCGTGCCAACGGGCTCAAAGGCGGCTGCTATGTCGAGCCATATGCCGGAGGTGCTGGCGCTGCCCTTTTCCTACTGCTGCAAGGGCACGTCGGTCGCATAGTGATCAACGACGCGGATCCTGCCATCTATGCATTCTGGGATTGCGTAGTTAATCGCACGGATGCCTTCGCGCGTAAGATCTCAAGAACGCCTGTGACTATGGACACGAGGCTGTGGGCCAAGCAGGTGCTCGACCAAGCACAAGATCATGAGCCGCTTGATGTTGGGTTCTCGGCCTTTGTTTTGAATCGAACCAGCCGTTCAGGAATATTGAATGGGGGCGTGATTGGTGGCAAGGCGCAGAGTGGCGTCTACAAGCTGGATGCGCGCTACAACAAAGGCAATCTCTTGGCGCGCATTCGCTCCATCGGCGCACTACGCGAAAGGATTCAGGTGTATGGGTTGGATGCGCTGGACTTCTTCAATAGTGTGGGGGAGCGACTTCCTCCAAAGAAGAGCCTCATTTATCTGGATCCGCCCTACTACGTGAAAGGCTCTCAGTTGTATCGAAATTGCTACCAACACGATGACCATGTAGCGGTAAGTGAGGTTGTAAAGGAGCTTACCCGACCTGTGCTGGTGACCTACGATGATGCGCCGGCTATTCGGAAGATTTACAAGGGAATGAGCTGGACGTTGTTCTCTCTCAAATACTCCACTCATCTAAGTCGTCCGCTGGCGAGCGAGATACTTTTTTACAAGAACCTGAGCTTGCCGATGCCGCCGATACTAACGCGTGGCGCCAGCTTGGCCGGGGAGTTGCGCGCAGTCGCATAAGAACATCAAAAAAGGAAGTGGGGAGTTACGCATGAACAAGGCGTTGGCGCAGGTGCTTTCGGACAGCCCTCTGTCCCGGCTGGTAGGGGCCTTCGACGAGGCGTTTGTGGGATATGTATACCGGCTGTCCTACGACGAATGTTTCATCCAGACCAACGATGCGTTTAAGCAGCGCGTAAACGGTCTCCCCCATAATTCATTCTTGGTTGCCGCTGGATTTGATCCAGCCAACTTTTCCCGGTCAGTTGAGGTTGATCGGGAAGTGGTGCTACTTCGCGTCTTGGGGCCTGCGGCCTTGCCTCAGGATGGGGACATGGTGCGGACTCGTATCGAGCACCACCAGCGACGCCTTGAAACAGAGAAGCTCCCCGGTGATGTCAACGACGGGCTGGACCCCATGACTGCTAGCGAACTGCAGTGGGGTGGCATGCGGTGTCGAGTGCTGGGCACCTTCTATATTCAGGACGGGAAGTTGAGGCTGGGCAGCGATCTCGAGAACTTCATGAGCTTGTCGCGTATGCGTGCTTACAAGCCCCGTAGCGAAGCTTTGGAGTTGATCGTCAATCACATTAATCCGGAAACTGCCGCAAAAGCACGAGAAGACGCTTTAAAGGCAGGCTTTAAGGACACTCCGCTTCCCATTGATATTGGTCAAGTGCGCTACACCTCGACCGATCGTCTGCATCGAGGCACAGGCGAGCCACGTGTCCAAGTGCGCATCCAGCCTGCAGATTTCCTCGCGCGCAGGACTGCCGTCTTGGGCATGACGCGCACCGGTAAGTCGAATACGGTCAAGACGACCGTTGCTTCCGTGGCGATGGCTGCTTTGAAGTCCGATATCCGGGTAGGGCAGCTCATCTTCGACGTCAATGGGGAATACGCCAATGCGAACCATCAGGATGATGGAAGTTCGATAGCCGAAGTCTTTGGGCCAGAGCATGTGGTTCGCTATCGGGCGATGACCACGGAGGGATTCGCAGATCTGCGCACCAATTTTTATGAAGAGCCAGGACAAGCGATCGGGCTGATACAGTCGCTATTTCGTGCTAACCCGGGGCCTTACACCGGACAGGATATCGAACAGTTCCTGGGCACGTCATTGGAAGAGCCTGACGCTACGGATCGCAGCGCGTATACACGGTGGAAGCGCCATGTCGCGGTCTTTCAGTGCATGCTCTACAAGGCTGGTTATCAGCCGCCAAAAAACTTTAAGCTTGATGTGACGGCAGGAACCACAATGGTTAAGGCCGTGAGTAGGGCGCTTGACCGAGAAGTGTCTGCCCCGCCGAAAGCGGCTTCCCTCGAAGAGGCGTCGGACTGGTTCCTCAACGTCCGCCAGGCTAATTTGGCGCGCAAGCAACAGCAGGCAGCGGCTCAGCAGCCTCAGATTGGGTTGGAATCGTCCACAGCAGGCAACTCTGCAGTTGACCCGACGTTAGAGGCACTCCTAAACATGTTGGCGCGTGAGCGTAGTGCTGGGCAGCCAATTGGTGGCTATCGCGCTATTGTGGCCTATACGCCTTACCATTCAGCCCACCGGAGTCGGGATGTGACCGAGGAGGTTTTAGGTCATCTAGACGCCGGGCGTATTGTCATTCTGGATCTATCCGTCGGCCCGGTGGAGATTCGGGAAGTGCTATCTGAGCGCATTGCCCGACAGCTGTTTGAGCGGCAGATGCGCAAGCTTAACGCTGGCGAGGTTCCGCAGAATGTCGTGTTGTATGTGGAGGAGGCGCACAACCTGATTGGCCGCAAAGCAGAACTAACCACGACGTGGCCGCGGATCGCTAAAGAGGGCGCCAAAGCCCGAATCGCATTTGTTTACGCAACCCAAGAGCCGTCCTCGGTGCATCCGAACATCTTGGCCAACACCGAGAATTGGTTCGTAACGCACCTCAACAACGACGATGAGCTGAAGACGCTCGGCAAATTCTACGACTTCGCAGATTTCCTGCCGTCGCTCAAAGCGGCACAGGATGTTGGTTTTGCCCGCATCAAGACCTTGTCAGCCCCATTCGTGATTCCCACTCAAATCAATCGCTTCACACCTGAGAGCCTGCGAAGCGAACTGGCAGGAGTCAAGTCCAAACCGGGCCACGGAGGCTGACATGCCCTATGCACGCGAAAGCGCAGGGAAGGGTGGCCACGCAGACTTTGTGCGTAATCCCGATGTTGTCACTTTCCTAAGCGATTGCAGCTACATGCGGCCACCGTCTGACGAGGAGGCGCTCCGGCTGGCTCAATCTTTCCTGCCAGCTCCAGCGGGCGAAGCGCTGCTGCCACGGCATGTGTTGGCCTCTGACGCGAGCAAGAGCGACACTCCGATCAGCGAGCGTCTTCCTAGCACACAAGTGGGATTTCTTAAGATCAGTCATGTTTTGATCAACATGACCAAGTATGCCGGCCTGATCGATCCACGGAATCGCTTTGTCGATCCATTCAGGGTGTCCGAGATTCATCGTGATGCGCATCCACTGACATTCACCATGCCCGGCAGCAACATCCGTTATAAAGGCGCTTCCTGCGTAAAGGATGGGTTTCGGACTGCGTTGTTTGATCAGCTCTCACGTGTCGCATCGGATGACGGCCGGCGATCAATTGCCCAGGTGCTTGTGGACTTGGAAGATGGCGCACCATTGGAATTAGGAAAGTGTCCTTCCTGCGCAGACGAGGCTCGAACGTATCAATTCAACGACAGCACCTTAGTGCATAAGTGTGGTCAATGCCACGCTCCCATATACGTCACGGATTTTTTGCGTCTGCATGAGGGAATCAGTGATTTCGGTGACAACAGCGCAGCCATGACTCGCATGATGAATGCCATGGAGCATTTGATGATCGCCGCATTCATTCTGGAGGTGGAGCGCGGCGATGTGGTTCGCTTGGCGGACCTGACATTCGTGTTGGATGGTCCGCTGGCGGTATTCGGCGAGCCGGCCAAGCTATCGCAGCGTTTGCAGCGCCTCATCCATCGCATTAATACTGAACTTTCTCGACGTGGGCTTCGAGGTATGCTGGTTTTAGGTCTGCAAAAAACAGGCGGACTTATGGATCACGCTAAACTTATAGAGAAACACTTGTCGCCCGGAACGTTTCGAGTGATAGATGACGACTATCGCAACGACTACATAACTGGTGGTGATCTGCCTGCCACCAACTTCGGCAATGAAACCTACTATGGCCAGGATTTTCTCTTCAAGACGGAAAAGGGGCGGATCTTTAACTTTGCGATTCCTTATCCTTTTGCTGACAAGCGCGAACCCCGTGCGGGTGTGAGTTTTTCAAGGGCCAAAGTGGAGCTCGTTCATTATGGTAGCTTGATCCAACAGGCTTGTGACCTCATCCGACATTTTGAGATGGATCTTTATGATAGCGCTATTGTGCCAGTTGCCCTGGCGCATCGGCACGCATCCATAAGTTTAGTGCCCGGCGGTAAAGTTCTGGATTTGATGGTCAGAAGTGCACTTAAGCCCTAGCAAGATTGCGGGCTGTAATGGATGGCTGAGTTCAAGGGCCAATTTCTTAAGTAAATAGTCAGGCGTGCTGCCACAAAGATGGCCACATAGAGGAAGTTATCTTGAGCGCAAATCCTGCTCTTCTAAGAATTTTCGGATTGATTCCTATGCCGCTCTCTCACGGCATGGTTGAAGTAATGAAGTTATGGCTAGTGTCTGGGATCCCTGAGCAGGTCGTCGCGGCGGTAGTGATGGAGTTGTTGATTGGCGAGGATGTAGAAAAACAAGTGCCCGAAGTGCGAAAGGCGCAAGCCGGTGCGCTTGCGAACGCTTTGGTAAGAGAGGGTGGGGATGAAGCCTTGAAGCATGCGCTCAAGAACCATGAGATTGTTTCGCGCTGGGCGGCGTGGCAGCGAGTAGTGCAGAGAATTAGGGAAAAGTTTGGTTCAGTGACGCGCGCTGAGCTCGCAGAAATCTATCGTCGATTCTGTGCTGGCGAGCTGCGGAGCATGGAAGAAATAGATGCAGCTCTAGAGCTGATGGTCAACAAAAGTTCCTTCGATAATGCTGGGTCTACAGCAGCGCCAGGCATTGGCTCAAGCAGCTGATGGCCTGAAGTAGTCAAGGATCAAGGCGTCATCCGGTAGTGGTTTGGTTCTGGCAGCATAGGTCAATAGCGTAAGGATTGCTGATCTATTTGCTTCCGATAGAAAGCGGAGTTCAGATACATCTACGGGAAAACTCTGCGCGTGCCCAAGGCTGTTCAATGCGATACGCGCGAGTAATGATTTGTTTCGGTTGGCTTGCTGAAAGTAGCGAACGAAGTTCGAAAGTGGCAGGAAGGTATGCGTTGTCGAGATCACTGTTTTGGCGTGATCGCGCAAGAGTTCTTTGCTAGTTAGATCTATCAATGCATGGCAAAGCATGTCTTCCTTTTCCCAAGTGCTTGCTTCGTTTGGGAAAGAGCCGCAGGCGGCAAGGAAGGCGTTAACCATGATGCGATTATCGCTATGTAAGCCAAGAGTTTCCGACAGGTCGACGGGATACTGCTCGGGATCAAAGAGAAAGTTGAGCGCAAGTCGCGCCATTACCTTTTGCTCTTCAGGCCAACGTCTGGCTTCAAGCACAAACAACGCAAAGTCGCTGGGATAGATCATGGGTTGGCATCGTTTAAGGATGCCCTCAAGCTATCTTCAGATTGGCCGACGTCAAGTGTATGGACTGCTGGTCATCTCCGCGAATATACAGAATTGTTAGCTAAGTTGGACTCTAAAGAATATGGTTTGAGCGGTCGATTGGGTCTGGTGCTGGCACCGAAAGAAAGGCGTCGAACAAGTTTTCCGTCGTTAGCTGAGCAGGTGGAGCATGAGCACCGCTACTGTTGGCAGCATAAGTAGCGCCCCAATTGCTCCCATGAAACCGCACGCCGTGATGGCCCAGATCTGGCCGACATTGAAGTGGCCGGCGCTCCGTTGTTGGGCTTGAGCCGAAGCGAGGGGGTAGAGGCGTTCCGCGCGCCTCCGAAGAAGGCGTGAGAGCACCGGCCCGATGACGAGGCCAAACGGCCCCGTCAGCAGGACAGCGACGCAGAAGCACAGCGTGAACCGTGCCTGCGGGGTCATCACCGAAACGGTAGGTGTAGGGGCGTAGTAGGTCATGGGCGGCTCAGGGCCTGTGAGCGGTCCAGGTGCCGGACGCCTTGGAGAACCGGACCGGCTCCGTGAACGGCCGAACCTGGGGCGTTCCCGCAATATCCAGAACGATTGCCCCCTCGACGTCGCAGACGACACCGTCCGCCGCCTCCGGCTTACGGCAACCGCTCAGTGCGAAGTCACGGTATTCCTGAACCCGGACGGCGCTGCCCATGGCCCCTTCGAACTTTGCGGTGATGGCTTCCTGGGCGTCGCTTTCAGAGGGCTCATTGCTGCAGGCGGTCAAGATCAGGGCTGCGGAGAGGGCGAGGGCGGCGTTGCGAAAGATGGTCATGGTCTCTTCCTGGTTGAGTTGGGAGGGTAGGGCGGTCACTTGTCGCGGTTGCCGTTGGGGGCGAAGCCGCCGATCCACATACGGGTGTCCCGGAAGGGCGTGAGGATTCCCGAGGGGCCGGGGTAGAGGTCTTCGGCACGCAGGTAGCCGGACACCCACGCCACGCTCAAGGCGACCTTCCGGGCCTGCTCGGCAACGCCATCGCGGGACGTAACGACATTGAATGGCTCCCTGGGAGGATTCGGCCCGGTCGTCCGCTGGTCCCCCGTGTTGGGCTTCCCAGGGCGAACCCGCAGGCCCACCATCAAATCCGTGGTTGCCTTCGCCCTGGCGTTGTCGTTGAGCTCGGCTTCTTCGCCTAGGTCGTCCTTGATCGTCAGAGGGGCGTCCGCACAAGCCTGGAACGTCTCCAAGGTCGACGCAGTGGCGCTGGTCCAGATCCGGGCCTCGACCGTCCAGCAGGACAGGGACGCGCCCCATTCCGTGTAGGTCAGCGCGACCCGTGGCCAGTCCAGGCGGCCGAGTTGGGCCTGCTGGTGGTCCTCGTTCTTGTAGAGCCCATTGATACGGCCAGCCCCACTAATCGGGGTGTAAAGCGGCCCGGTAGCGTTACGGGCGCCGGAGCGGGGCTTGGCCCCGACCATCCGTTGCCCTGCGTCCTTCAGGCTGTCCCCCAGTTGCCGGAAGAAGCCGGGCTTCTGCTCCGGCTGGTCTTCAGCGAGGGCAGGTGCGCTGGCCATTACCAGTGCGAGGAGCATGCAGGCTCCTGATCGTGCGTGCTTCATGTGCGGCCCCTGTAGACCGACGATCCGTCGGCATTTACGATAATCGCAGATGTGCAGACAGGGTCCAACCGGCACACTTAGGGGAATTCAGCTGCCGTGCAATTTTCGACATGCCCCAGCCCAAAACGCCGGCAACGGTCTATGGCAAGCGCCTTCGAAGTGCGCGGCTGGCAAAAGGCTGGACGCAAGCCGAACTGGCTAAGCGTATTGGCATGGTGGACACCGTGTCCGGAGCCACGCGCGTGAGTCGCTACGAGACCGGAACACATGATCCAGATCCAGCTACCGCGGAGGCGCTAGCGAAAGCCCTCGGTCTGCCCTTGGCTTATTTCCATGCCACGTCAGACGTGTTGGCTGAGATCATCCTTGTGGTTTCGCAGCTGCCAGCGTCAAAGCAGAAGGCGGCGCTGGAGCGAATACGGGAACTCAGCCCCAAGAAGAAGGAATGACTCGATGGGACTGAGCTTCCGAGGAACATCCTTTGTCGACCTTGTTGATTTCGTCGCTAGTTGAACAGGCATAGCCATGGCTGCCAAGCGCACATGTTCTGCTGCGTGGCAGTTGGTCCCTTCTAACGCACGTTTAAGAACCCGATGACCACCTACGGCAAAGACAGCGGAATAGCCGCCACTGTTGTAAGAGTGAACAACTTTCGTTCACTGGCGAATATTGAAGTTGAGCTCGAGGACCTGACAGTCCTCATTGGCGCGAACAACGCCGGAAAGACCAGTTTTCTGGACGCAATGTTCGCCGCCGTTGGCGCGGGGCGCAAAACACTAAGCGTTGATGATGTGCGACTAGAGCCACACGAAGCCACCGCTCCCAAGGACAGGGAGATTGTCATCGATGTTCTACTCAAACCAGTGGACGACGAGGGAAAGCTGCTTGGTCAGTATCCGGCAGGAAGCTTCTGGACTGCCCTTTGGGGCACTGGCGGAATTGCCATCGATGGCGAATTTAACGAGTTCACTCCAATCCGCACGACGCTAAAGTGGAGCGATGTGAGGGGTGAATATGTCATGGAGCGGCGATTCCTCAAGGAGTGGCGCGCGTTCTCAGACTGGCTTCCAACCCCAGCGCACGACAGACCGATCACTGCCGCACAGATGGAGCCTCTGGCCCTTCACTATGTGGATGCTAAGCGTGACCTCGACGACGATCTAAGAAGGCAAGGTTCCTTCTGGCGTCGGCTTACTGAAGACCTAGGGTTGAGTGCGGCTGATATAGCGGCAATGGAGGCGACTCTTTCTGGAATTAATCAGGAGATCGTCAATAAGAGCGAGATCTTGAAGCACCTCAAGGCCAACCTCTCTGGCCTTCAGAGCGTTGTCTCCGCGGATAGCGGTGGCGTTGAGATTGCCCCCGTCGCCCGGAAGCTACGCGACCTCTCTAAGGGCGTGGACGTTTCATTTGGGACGAGTGGCGCCCAGTCATTTCCCCTGTCGCGACACGGCATGGGCACTCGGAGCCTTGCATCTCTGCTTGTCTTCCGAGCGTATGCTTCCTGGCGGCACAAGAAAGCCACCAGCGGCGGAGATCGGGTTCACTCAATTCTGGGGCTGGAGGAGCCAGAGTCGCATCTCCATCCACAAGCGCAAAGATCTCTCTTTGGCCATATCAAGCAGATCCCCGGACAACGGATCGTAAGCACGCACTCCCCTTATCTTGCAGGTCAGGCTCAGCTCGGAGAGCTCCGACTGTTCATTAAGAGTGGGGGCGACACGGTCGTCACCAAAATTGATGTTGCTGCCCTGAAGGATGCGAATGACATCCGGAAGCTGCAGGAGACCGTGATTGATACGCGTGGAGATATCTTGTTCTCTCGGGCGGTGGTCCTCTTTGAGGGGCAAACCGAAGAGCAGGCGCTACCCATCTGGGCGCAAGAATACTGGGGGACTTCAATCCATGAACTCGGCTTCTGCTTCGTTCGGACCAACGGCACCGACTACTTTCCCTTCATCTGGCTTGCCAAAGCGCTGGGCATCCCGTGGTATGTGTTTGCTGATGGCGAGCCTGGGCCAGTCAAAGACTTGGAAGCAGCTCTAAAGAAGGCGGGTGAGGTTGACTCCTCCAAGCATCCGAACGTGGTAATGCATCCTCCAGGGAAGAACTTTGAGTCCCAGCTGGTAGCTGAGGGCTATCTCGACGAGATTGAGCTGGCACTTGATGCTATGAGTGGCGTCAAAGGCTATCTGGATGAATACATCAAAGACAAAAACGGACAAAAGGCGAAGGGCGGAGTGATCCGCGATTACACCTCGCCGGGTGGGCGCGAACGTGCAGCATTTGATGCCCTGTCCGGCGCCAAAACCAGCGTCTCAAAGCATTTGGGTCACGTCATCACAGCGCACAAGAACGCTGATCGTCGTTTCCCATCGACCATCAAGAAGATCTTTGAAGTTGTCAGTGCTGCACACGGACTGAAGAAGGCGGAGCCATCGGCATGAATAACAATAGTCACTTCAAGGCACGACTTTCGGCTGAGCAGCTCGAAATCGTTGAGCATGTGGACGGTCCTTTGTTGGTGGTGGCTGGTCCTGGCTCTGGCAAGACCCGTGTGCTGACGGAGCGAATCAGGAATCTGCTGATCAATGTCTCTGGACACTTCCGCATTCTGGCGCTCACGTTCACTAACAAAGCCGCTGACGAAATGAAGGAGCGCCTGCAGGATCTCGGATCGGAGCGAGATCGCGCATTCATTGGCACTCTCCACGGGTTCTGCTTGGAGGTCCTCACTGAGCGCGGGAAGCTTGTTGGAGTCGAGGACTCGCCCAACATCTTTGAGCAGGCGAAGGACAGAAGGGATGTTCTTCTTCGTGCGATCGACGAAGATCCTGTTCTTCAGGCGGCCATCGAGGATCTTGCTGACTCTAAGGAACGGGGGAAGAAGATTGATCAATGGCTAAACTGGATTTCGTATGTGAAGTCCCATCCAATCACTTGTGCTGTGATTGATGATGAGTTCGCCAAGAGAGTTTTTGATGCCTACGAGGCTGGCATGCGTGCCAGCAATGCATATGACTTCGACGATCTGCTTTTGCTGGTTTACAGGCTGCTGGTGGAGAACACGAAGCTGGCTGAGCTCTACAGGAAGCTCTATAGGTTCGTATGCATCGATGAGGCTCAAGATATGAACGAGGCGCAGTATGCTGTGATTTGCGCTTTGTGTTCGGACGGGTTTCGGAACTTGATGATGGTGGGAGATCCGCGTCAGTCGATTTACGGGTTCAATACGTCTGGTCCCGAGTATATGGAGCGTTTTGGCCGCGACTTCGAAGCTAAGAGGGTGCAGTTGACTGCCAACTATCGTTCGTCAAGGGCTGTGGTGAGGCTCGCGCAACAGCTCGACCCCAACTATATGGTCGCCATGCAGCTTCCCATTGAGGGGAGGGCTACAGTCCTTGTTGGTGACGACGAGCAAGAAGAGGCGCGTCTCATTGCGGATGAGCTCGAGAGGCTGTTTCAGCAAGGTGATCGCGATGTTGAAGGTGGCGTCGACCCCTCCAAATGCGCGATCTTGGGTCGCACCAGGTTTGCTCTGTTGGCGATCGAAGCGGAGCTCAAGGAGCGGGGAATAGCGCACTACAAGCGATTGTCCGCCAATCATGAGAATGAATCGGATTTAGTTGAAGATTTCCAGCTTGGGTTGCGCTTGCTAGCCAATCCCAAAGATCGTCTGCATGCGGCTGCACTCGCAAAGCGATGGGGTTCGGTGGGTGTTCCTTCGCCTGCGGGAGAGGCCGTCGATACAATCAGAGCGATGGCTAACGCATCCCCTAGTTCTGGCGCACGCGCAGTTGTCGACGCGCTTGCCCTCATTACTGCAAATCCGGCGCGTTTGGATCTCATGCCTGCGTTGAAGCGGCTCGAGCAATATGCCGATGGACTTGATGAAGGTGGAAGACAGGCCGTTTACGAGGATGTGGCGGTTTTTAGGCAGGAGTGGGATCAGTATTTGCGGACAAGTAGCGGACCGAAGGTGTTAAGTAGTTTTCTGAGCAGCAAGGCGCTTGGTGCCACGCAGAAATCTGTGCGAGAAGGCGTTGCGTTGTTGACAGTGCACTCGGCGAAAGGCTTGGAATTCGATGTCGTCTTTCTGGCGGGCATGGCGGAGGGAACGTTCCCCGACTGGAGGGCATCACAACCTAGAGAAGCCGCTGAGGAGCTTCGAAATGCTTTTGTCGCTGTCACTCGCTCTAAGAGGCTTTTGTATTTGAGCTACCCGGCGACGAGAGTGATGCCGTGGGGTGACAAGAAGCGACAAGCTCGCTCCCGGTTCCTGGCAAGCCTTCAGTAGATGATGCATGGTGCGCGGCCTTAGCCGTGCACCATGTGGAGCTGTGGCATTAGGGGTAGAACTTGCTCGGATCTTGAAGCTGTTTTGCAAACTGCCCCTTCTCGTAGACCGGCAGTTCGACCGGAGGCTGGTAGCTCGCCAGTGCCTTGATCTGCTTGGATCGGGCCACCGCTGGCTTCTTATGGAAGTAGGCCTCATGTAGCACCGGCACCTTCTTGGAGACCGAGTGGCCGGTGACTAGCGCGATGTCTTCTTCAGGAATGCCTTGGTGGTGTAGCTCGGTGGCGAAGGTGTGCCGGAACGCGTGGAAGCCCACGCCCTTCGGGAAGCCGAGGTCCCTCAGGTAGCGCCCGAACTGGTTCAGGATGCCTTGACTGTAGCGGGCATTGGTCTCTCCGGTCTTCCGATTCACGCCTGCGGAAAGGTGCGGGAAGAGGCGGGGGTGCCCGCATGCGCGCATGTCTTCGACAAACTCAATGAAGCCTGCGTCCAGGAGTGGCTTGGGGATGGGCAGGGTCCTGACCGCAGCCTTGCCTTTAAGGCTCTGGCGGCTCCGGCCGGTGGCCTTATGCGCCAAGTCGGCGTCGATCGTCTTTTGGATGCGCATGCACCACACTCCACTCTCTTGAACAATGTCGGCCAACTTGAGCTGAGCAACTTCGTTGATGCGAGCACCCGTGTAGAGGCCAATCATCGGGGCCCACCAGCGGTGCGGATGGCACTTGGCCCAGGGGATGAACGTTGCTGGGGCAAAGATTCGCTTCAGATCCTCGTCATCGAACAGCCGCTCTGGCTTGTTCGGGTCGATCGCCAGATCTTTCTTGACCTCGGCGAACGGTGCCATGGGGGAGGCAGGAATGGCGCGCGTGCGAACCAGTTGGTTGAAGAAGGCAACCAGGAACCGCCGGTGCCTTTCCATGGTCGCCGGTGCGGGCGATTTAACTCCCTCCTTCTTGCCCAGGGCAATCGCCCTGTCGGGCGGTAGCGATGTGAAGTTTGGAAAGGCCATTAGGCCGGTGGGTGCCCAGCGGATGACATCCCACAGCTGATAGATGTGCTTGTGGTCGATGCGGGACACCGGAATGTCGCCGCATGTCAGCTTCAACAGCTTCAAGGTGCGTTCGGTCGCTTCGATGGTCCTGGGCTGGAGGTTTCGCCGGGTCATGTCGTTGAGATGGTCTTGCATCTCGATCGAAAGAAGGCGAGCGGGGGAGGCTACGGGCAGCGGCTCTGGATAGCGAGTTCCATTCTTGCTGATTCGAAGACGCTTGGTCTTGTCGCACGCCATCAGGAAGATTTCCTGGAGATTGATGGCGGCTTCGCGGCCCGCGATAGCGACTTCTTCAATGACAACCCGCCCGATACGGACGCCTTTCATAGTGAGCAAGCCGAAGGGGCTGTTGATGTAGTTCTGAAGCGTTTGGTTTGTTGCGTGGAGTTGGTTCGACATGGTTTCACTTCCATCTGAAGATGGAAGTAAGTTCAATCAGGAACGAAATTCGTCAACCCATCTGAGACATTTTTCTGCAAGGCGAGTGATGGCCTTAGGCATTGAGATCTTGCTGGGATCAAATGGCATGGATGACACGCGCATTATCAGTGCTGGCTGCTATGCAAACTGTTCTGGATCAACTGCTTGCATTTTTAGTCCGCGCTTGCTTTCGGAGTCATGACCGTACTGTTTAACGAAACAAGCTAACTTAACTCTTGCGAGTTGTTAGGGAAGATCTGTACGGTAGGTAAATAGAAGCGCCTGCCCGCCTTTTGGGCTCTGTGATTCTCAGGATTTGCGACGGGTCATCGGTAGTGTGGCCTTTAGAAGACCCCTTCTTAGTCTGGAGCGTGTAATGGCCACAGGCACCATTTCCGTCAAATGCCGCTGCGGTAGCGACAAGTTCAATGTTCCGAGCACCCGACGGCCCTCGGACACGATTTCCTGTGCGAGGTGTGGGGCTCCCGGAAAGTATGGGGACGTGACGCGGACTGCCAAGACCCAAGCCAAGGCCGCGGTGGAGAAGCAGCTCAAAGACGCCTTCAAGAGGGCGGGCTTCAAGCTCAAGTGAGCGGCATCCCAGTCGGGAACGGCGCGGCAGCTTAGGGATGCTAGGAAAGGTTTTGTGGGCCGATGCAGCTGTTGTTACATGGCCCGAAGCAGACGTTAGGCGGCACGGCAGGTCAATCCTTTGAAACCTTCGAACTAAGGAGTCCACGTATGGCCATTAAGCCTGGTCCAAAGCCAATTGCGAAATCGACGGGAAAGCCCGATCAGCGGCGCCGGGATAACAAGGAGACGCCCGGCAACACCCCCTCTCTCAAGCCTCACCAGCACAAGAAAGGCAGCTAAAGAAGGACGCACTACTCAGTAGCGTGCCGCCTAACGCCTCTGGCACGCTTGATTCAGATTAGTGCGTGATTGTTGCTCTTGTGTGGTGGCTTCTAAGAGCAGTTTGTCGGTCCCTGTCCAGCGTGATGGATCTCGGTTTTGCTAAGCCGAGGTTCGGACATTAGTCCAACCCCAGCTGCTGTCTGAGGCGGGCCACGATCATATCGGCCTCCCCATTGGGCATGGTCTCGACAGTGAAGGGCACGTTGGCGTAGTAGCCTTCGCCCTCACTGAGAGGAGTGAGCTCGATTCCCGCCGCAGCATAAGCCTGAATCATCAGCGCCTTCAGCGCATCAAAGATCGCCAAACCCTTTCCAGCGTCTCGCTCGTCCCAAACGGTTCGCAGTGCCGCTCTGAGCGCAGGGATCAAGGTGACTAAATGGGACTTGGCGTAGGCGGGGCACAGCTCCTCTAAGGCGTCCGTTGCCTCAATGGCGTCCAAGTGCCCCAGCAGGTAGCCGGCCATCTTGAGCGGCATGGCGATGGGCTCGCCAGCTTCGACCAGGAGTCGGTCGACGTCTCCGTGGGTGCGATACTGTTTGATCTGCTCTTGGGCACGCGCCAACGAATAACCCGCTGCCCGGTCGAACTCTTGGGCATAGCGATGTTTCAACGCTTCACGGTCGCCGATCATTCCCGTCATCCGACAGGCCGCATATTCCTCCCAAGCCGTCAGGATGGTCAGTAAGAGGGTGACGTCTACCCACTCTCCCTCCGGTCTGGTCAGCATCAAGCCCGGCATGGCCTCATCGCGCCACTTCAGCTCAGCCACGTGCCCGAACTCGTGAGCGATGATATGCAGCGCATCCAGATGATGCTCGTGGGCCGGGTCTACTAAGGCATCGATGACGTTCGCGTTGTAGACCACGTGCGACATCACTTTGCCATCGCGCCGCACGTTCACTGCTTTGGCTACGGCAACGACATCGCTGTTGTTCGTGTATTGCCTGGCGATCGCTGATTCATAGCCCAAGTCAACGGATGCTAGGGCGGCGTCGAAGTCGTATCCCACCGTGACACCCGCCAAGCGTTCAAGGTCAAGGAAGCGCCCACAGGCGACGATGGCGCCCGTCATCTCGTCGCTGAATTTCTGGATGAACTCTTGGTCCTCCGGAAAGTTCATGAGAGCCAAGTTAGTGCTTTGAGGGACGGTCGAGGGTGGCAGTTCGTCGGTCACGGTGCGGGGATGTCCTTCGGGCTGTCGAAGGGGGAGCAGCTGCGCCCCTATTGTGTTTGCGCGATGGCTTAAAGTGCATTGCCCTGCATATATGGAAACAAGAACCTGTTCTTGTCAATTTGCTTGCAAACCCTGCTTCGGACGGTGAAGGCGGCGGAAGCTGCTGCGGTATACCTGGCCTTTCGTAAGCCATAACCCTTCCACGGATCGGAGTAGGGGGCGGGGGGCGGCTGGATGCGCACTGCCGGTCCATCACCTCCCTTCGCACGGGGCGCTAGCAGTGGGGCACAGTGGCTGCGTCTGTCATCCCTGCAAGCCTGGCGGCTCCTCCACGCTGTTGCGGCCTGCGGTGCACGGCTGCCCAATCGACACAGCCCATCGGATCCCACGAGCGCCACGCCGGCGCGATGGGAGAAGCAAGATGGGTTGCACGCAAGACATCCTGGGCCACTACCACCTCACCCCGACCACGACGGAAGAGGAGATCCTCCGGGCTGCAGAGGCCATCCTCGAACGCCGGTTCCAACGAGGCGACGCCATGACCGACCCGGAAGCCGCAGGGCGCATCTTGAAAATGCGCTTGGCCCACATCGGTTGCAAGCAACTCCGGTTGGCCAACAGCAGCTCGCTTGTAACATCATCCAGCCCAAGAACTGTGGGAACTGATATGAAGACAATTGCACTAGCCGCGCTGTGTCTGATGCCCTTACTGGCTTCATGTCAGGGCGAAGAAAGAAAGCCAGTGGAAGAGAAGCTTTCCTACTGCGGGATATCCAAAGCGACGGACGCAGATCCTTGCGAGATCTCCGTTTATACGCTGGCCGCGCATCCGGATTACTTTGATGGGAAGAGTATCCGCGTCTCAGGCTTCTACTCACATGGTCTGGATCAGGTTCTCTTCTTTGACAGGGACTCATCGGAGAATGTGATCTTCAAGAATTCCCTTGCGCTCATCGATGTGCCTGCCGATCAAGCGCCCCGGCTGGATCGATACTTGAACAAGTATGCTGAGATCCAAGGCACCTTCACCAGGACCTTCAATCACCCGGGTGAATTCTCTCCCAGGTCCTACGGACAGTTCCTGGGAACGCTGGCTGTGAAGAAGGTGGGTTCCAAATACGATACGTCGACGCCCTATGCGTGCTGGGATCCGCAGCGAGATCGAAGCAAGGATCCGAAAACCGTTAGGGCACTGCTTGGCGAAGAAGTTTGCAATGACAGCCCACTGATGGAGCCGGCACCACAGCCTAACTAGAACATTGTTTCCGGCCCTTGCGGGCTGCGTCCAGAACGCTAGCTGAAATCGAGAGCATTCAGCACTTTCGGAAGGTTGTATGCAGCTGCTATACAACCGCTGTTTAGGTGAAGGAATAGTGCTGCCAGGCACAGATTGATGTGAGTAAACCTGTCCGGTCGTCAGGAAACAGGCTGCGCCCCTCACTTGCCGCTTCTCAGGTCGAGGGGGTGCTGTCCCGCGGGCAACAGCAGCGGAGCGCCGGCCAGGCTCAAGTGGAAACTTCCGTGCCCAATGAGATTGCTAGTAGCCAGGCAGCCCCCAAGTCAGATGCTTGTTCCCGGAGTTGGCTTCGATTCTGAAGATACGTGCGAAGTGCTCCGACCAGCTCTGCATCTTCAAGCGCTTCTGCCCTTGCCAGAAACGCCAGCTCCCCGATGCGCGCGCGCCGTTTGGCTTCATCGCGTTTGGCTTGTTCTTTGGCTTTCGATTCGCGGCGCTGAGTTGCTAAAAGCTCGCGCGCTTGGAGCTGTGCGAGCTGCTGCGTAGCGCGCTGGATCCTGTCATGGAAGTGGTTGGTCTGCATCATCGAACTCCTTGCGTGGGAGTTTTGAGTGAAGCAAAGAATTCGGTGGCGTCAATGGTTTCAGGCCTGCTTGATCGACTGCGCATTCAAAGTTCCTAGGGGCGTGAAAAGTCGCTTAGAAGCAGAAGAGCAAGAGCGCACTTAGGCATTCCTACGGAATGCGTGCGCAAAGGGCTACGCCCCTTGAACCCCAAGCCGCGAGCGGCTTGCGAAAATCTGAGCCCAAGGCATAAAGAGCGGAGCAAAAGCAGGAGCTCCCATGGCCATCTACCACGCCCGCGTCAAAACCTTTAGCCGAGCCAAAGGCCACTCGTCCGTTGCCGCAGCGGCCTATCGTGCCGGCCTGCTGCTCGTTGACGAGAAGACGGGCTCACGACACGACTACCGAAGGCGCGGCGGCGTTGTGGAAACGCGCTGCGTGGTCCCGACCGATGCGCCAGAGTGGTCACTGGTGCCCGCACAGCTTTGGTCCGCCGCCGAGCACGCAGAGCGGCGCAAGGACGCGACGGTGGCCAGGGAGTTTGAGCTCGCTTTGCCTCACGAGCTCAGCGATGACCAACGCTCGGCACTGGCTGCAGAGATCACCCGTGCCTTGGTCGACCGTTACCAGTTCGCCGCTCAGGCGAGCATCCACTCGCCGGACGCCAAAGGCGGCTTGAACTGGCACCTACACATCCTCGCCACCACCCGCCGACTCGATGCCGATGGGTTAGCGGAAAAGACCAGGGAACTAGACGGCGGGCCGGCGGGGAGGGCGGAAATCGAATGGGTGCGGGAAATGGTGGCTCGGGTGACCAACGCTCACCTCACTGCGGCGCAGGTAGGTATCCAGGTTGATCACCGAAGCCTTGAAGCCCAAGCCGCAGCTGCCTTGTCCCGAGGCGATCTAGTGTCCGTCGCGCTCTTGAGCCGCCGGCCCAACCAACACGTCGGCAAGAACGCATCCGCCTTGGGCCGTCGGGGAGAAGACTCCGAGCGTGCCGAACGCAATGCGGCAATCCATGGAGAGAACGACGAGCAGTTTGAGAAGCTTCTCGAGACCTTTGAGCGGAAAGGTCGAGCGATGGCGCCGACAGACGGCCATGGCCCTGAGCAGGCCTGGCGCGATCGCCACAATGCGAACCGCGCTGGTGTCGACCTGACGCTGCCGGGAGGCGGGCAGATGCGCGGAGTCCGAGGGATCACGGGTTTGGCCGTCGGACAGATCGCGGTGCCTCCTCGGTCGCCAGGTCCTTCGGCACGGGACCTGTTCGGTGAGGCAGTCCAGTTGTGGCTTGATGACGCATTGGCGGCGGTCATCGATCTGCTCAAGAACACCCGCCGTTTCCTAGAAGATCACGCCGGCCGCCTTGCTGCGTTTGCTGAGCATTCGAGATTGCGCACCGACCTGCGGGAACTCGTGAAGCGGCTCAGGACCCTGAAACGGTGGGCGACGGAATGGAAGCGGCGGCAGCTCGCCGAGCGCCACGCGTTGAAGTTGCTTCACCGCGCGGAGCACGCTCTGGAAGAGTTCGTCGAATCCAACCCGAAGCCGGCGGATGGTAATGAGAAGGAATGGGCAAGACGGCGCGGCCGTAGGCTGGCCGCCATTGAGCAGCGCTTGGCGTCGCTAAAAGCCGCCAGGGAGGCCCGGTCACCCGAGGCCGAAGCCGCGTGCGAACAGCGGCTGGTGAGCGCTGTAGAAGCAGTGGAGGAGTGGAGCGGGCAGATGCTGAAGAGCTATCCCGTAGAGCCCGATGCCCTCGCGCCTGCGTTCGGGCCTGTCGACACGTCAAAGTTCAAAGCGGGCGAGACGGCGCAGCCACCACGTTCGCCTCGGTTACATTGAATGACAACGCCCCGCCAAGCGGGGCGTTTTTATGTGGAGGGCGCAGCGATCTCAGTGGACGGTGGGTCCTTTGCGCCCGGGCCTCTCGGCGGCCTCTAGCGCTCGACCACGTCGATTGGCGAGGAGCGTGTCCAGGGGCGCAAGCGGCTCGCGTTCGATGAGGCGCTCCTTCGTTGCTGTGAGCTGGGGACCGAGTTCGGACGTGGGCGGTGAGTTCTCGAAAGTCGGAACACCGCGCCCGCGTTGCCGAAGGAGCTCTTCTGCCAGCTCAAGTGCGAGTCGAAGATCTTCCGTTCGCTCGTCAGCGCTAAGGCTTCTCACTCGATGAAGGCTTCCACTCAAGAGTTGAGCGGCGATGCGGATTTGTGCGTCTGGCATTGACAGTCCTGCTTGGGAAGGGACTTGTAGCCAAACAGGTTTCATGCGTTCCACAAGACCTCTGCACCGGAACTTTTTCACACTTTTTCTCTTTAGTCCGCAGGTTCAACTATTTACCAAGCGCCTGCGTCCGGCACGTGGCTTTGGCGCCGTCTCGGGTAACAGTTGAGCGAGTGCGGGAAGATTCAATCCAAAGTTCAGCGCATCGAGTCCTGGAGTTGTGGGGCCCGGGCCGTGGAGCTTTTCGCGCACGGTGAAATCACGGCTATACGTCGAGTGGTGCTCGTCGTCGAGCTCGTGCCCCACCAGTTGAGCGCGCAGCTCGGAAGGCACACCCGCGCCTTGTAGGCATTGGATGACGGTTTTCCGGAGCGAGTGAAAGCCGCGCTTTCCCGCGGGCCAGTTCTTGCCCACCTGCTCCAGGTGGCGCCCAAAGGCTTTCGTGATCCAGTTGCCTTGTCCGTTCTTCGCATCCGCCCTCGCGGCCGGAAACAGACGTTCAGCGCCGGCCGCCCGCAGCCCATCGACCCACTCCCGGAAGCCGAGCGCCAGAAGGTCAGGATGGACCGGCACCGTCCGCAAGCTGACCTCGGTCTTGACCTTCTGGTGTTCGCCCTCATCCGACACCCGGATGCACAGCAGGCCGTCCTCTTCGATGACGTCGCCGGTTAGGAGTTGGCCGACCTCGGATGCCCTGGCACCGGTGTAGAGCCCGATGACAGACGCCCAGCGGGCAGACAGTGCCATGCCCTCGAACGCCGCCGGAGCGAACAGGGCTTGGACTTGGTGAGCGTCATAGGCCTTGAACCCGAATTTCTTCCGGGCCCGCTTCTCCCGAATTGAGTAGGAGATATGGCCGGCTGCTGGATTGTCGCCCTTGGGGTAGTAGCCGGAGGCCATGGCCCATTCGAAGAAGCCACCCTTGCCGCCCACGTAACTCTGCTTGTTGGTCAGCGTGGGCGTCGAGGCGCCCTCATCCCGCATGTGTTGATACCAGCGGGCCAAGTCCGTGCGGCTGATCGTGTGGAGTTTGGTCTTGCTCCCCAAGAAGCGGACGAGCGCCTCGACGGCCGTTTTTTTTATGGTGAGGGTCTTGGGAAGGGTGCTGCCCTGCAGGCTGGCCAGCCATCCGTCCCGAGCATCCGCCAACGTGATGGGGGTGATCTTCGCCCTGGCCGCGCCGAACTCGCGTGGCGGTAGGGGAGAGTTGACGGCATCCAGGAGTGGATCATTGGACTCGCGCTGGGCTTGCTGGAAGAGCCGCAGGTCCTCCTCCGTGTCGATCTGCCAGCGCTCGCTGACGGTTCCGTCAGGGGCTCGCGTCCGATGGAGGGTGAGGTCTTTCAGACCCTCCGCTTGCGTCAGTCGGGCGATCAGCTCATCGGCCTCTTTCTTCCCCAGCTTGTCCATCCGCCGATCCCTCAGCGTTGAGAAGGCTTGAGCATAGCGGGACGCCAACACCAGCGCGCGTAGCCGGGCCTCGGACAAGTCATTCGTGCGCAGGGTGCGCTTGAGCAGGCGGCGGCCAATGAGGTGCTGGAGGTCGGCGGGAACCCGCTGACGAAACGACCAAAGCCCTGAAGAGGAACGAACCAAATGATGTGGGATGCGCATCGGGATTTGTGTCCCGATTTGTGTCCTGCACCCGGTCGGGGCCAGAAACGAAAAACCCCTGACGAGTCAGGGGTTTGCGTGATCTGGCGGAGAGAGGGGGATTCGAACCCCCGAAGCGCGGTTTAGACGCTTACACACTTTCCAGGCGTGCTCCTTCAACCACTCGGACACCTCTCCGGGTCCCCAGGGACCTGCCGGTCCGCGGGGAGTCGGGCATTCTACGGAATTTCCCCGGGCAGGGCAAAATGGCGTCCGTGGCGAACCGGAGGGAGGGCCCGGGCCAGTTCGGGCGGCGTCCGGCCGGTGATCCGGACCCGATCCGGCAACGTGGTCCTGCTGACGCCACTGATCAGGCCGCCGTGCACGCTGGCTGCCAGCGCCGGGCCGTGGAACGCGAAGGCATATCCGTGGGCGCGTCCGGTGCAGCACCGGTTCCGGCCTTGCCCGCGACCGGGTGTGGCAAAATCCACCGATGAGCTATCTCGTCCTCGCCCGCAAGTGGCGTCCGAAGCGCTTCGCCGAACTGGTGGGGCAGGAACACGTGGTCCGCGCGCTCAGCAATGCGCTGGATACCGGCCGCGTCCACCATGCCTTCCTGTTCACCGGCACCCGCGGTGTCGGCAAGACCACCATCGCCCGCATCTTCGCCAAGTCGCTGAACTGCGAGAAGGGCACCAGCGCCGATCCCTGCGGCCAGTGCGCGGCCTGCCTGGACATCGATGCCGGCCGCTACATCGACCTGCTGGAAATCGACGCCGCGTCCAATACCGGCGTGGACGACGTCCGCGAGGTGATCGAGAACGCGCAGTACATGCCCTCGCGCGGCAAGTTCAAGGTCTACCTGATCGACGAAGTGCACATGCTGTCGAAGGCGGCGTTCAACGCGCTGCTCAAGACGCTGGAAGAGCCGCCGGAACACGTCAAGTTCCTGCTCGCCACCACCGATCCGCAGAAGCTGCCGGTGACGGTGCTGTCGCGCTGCCTGCAGTTCAACCTCAAGCGGCTGGAAGAGCCGCAGATCGCCGGCCAGATCGCCAAGATCCTGGGCGCCGAAGGCATCGAGGCCGACGACGGTGCGATCCGCCAGATCGCCAAGGCCGCCGACGGCAGCCTGCGCGACGGCCTGTCGCTGCTCGATCAGGCCATCGCCTATGCCGGCGGCGCGCTGCGCGACGAGGGCGTGCGCACCATGCTCGGCACGGTCGACCGCACCCAGGTCGGTGCGATGCTGGAGGCACTGGCCGAAGGCGATGGCGAACGCCTGTTGCAGGTGGTCGCGGCGCTGGCCGATTTCTCGCCCGACTGGGACGGGGTGCTGGAAGCGCTCGCCGAGGCGCTGCATCGCATCCAGGTGCGCCAGCTGGTGCCCGGCGCGGGCCAGGACGGCGAGGGCGTGGACGCGGATAGATTCGCATCGCAACTGCGTCCGGAAGTGGTGCAGCTGTGGTACCAGATGGCGCTCGGCGGACGCCGCGATCTGCCGCTGGCGCCCAGCGCCCGGGCCGGTTTCGAAATGAGCGTGCTGCGCATGCTGGCGTTCCGCCCGGCCCCCGCGGCGGGCGAGGGCAAGGGCGAAGCCGTGCCGACGACGCGGCCAGCGGCGTCGACACCGGCGGCAACGGCAAACGCCGCTCCCGCGCGCCCGGAAGCCGCGCCCGCGCGCGCGGTGGCCGAACAGGCAACTCCTGTCGCCACATCGCGACCCGCCGCCGCGCCAACACCCGCGCCGGCAACCGATGACGACACGCCGCCGTGGCCGGTCGAAGCGCCGCGCGCCGCGTCTTCCGCGCCGGCCGCGATTGCGCCTTCCCAGGCAATGGTCCCGCCGCCACCCGCACCGGCTCCGGTCGCCGCAACGCCGCCTCGGGCGCCGGTGCAGGACACTCATCCCACCGATCGCGACTTCGCCTTTTCCTCCGACATCGGCATCACCAACGCCGAGGTGTGGATGCACTTCGCCAGCAACAGCGAGCTGAAGGGCGCCACCCGCCAACTGGTCGAGAACGCGGCGTTCGTCGGTTACGGCAGCGGCGTGCTGCAACTGTCGCTGGATCCGGGCTTCGACTACCTGCGCTCGGAGCGTTCCCTCCGCGATCTCGGCGAGGCCATCGCCCAGCGCTACGGCACCGCGCCGAAGATCGTGTTCCAGGCCGCGCCAGCGGGCTCGGAAACGCTGCGTCAGCGCACCGACCGCGAACGCGGCGAACAGCAGGTCGCCGCCGAGCAGGATTTCATGAACCACCCGGACGTGCAGCGCCTGATCCAGCAACACGGCGCGAAGGTCGTACCGGATTCCATCCGTCCATTCGAAGAGTAAGCAAACATGCGTGGAAACATCGCCCAACTCATGCAGCAGGCGCAGAAGATGCAGGAAAACCTGCAGCGCGCCCAGGAAGAAATCGCCAAGCTGGAAATCACCGGCAATGCCGGTGGCGGCATGGTCAGCGTGACCCTCACCGGCGCCAAGGAGTGCCGCAAGGTCCGCATCGACCCGTCGCTGCTCGGCGATCAGGAAATGCTGGAAGATCTGGTGGCCGCCGCCTTCAACGACGCCTCCAACAAGATCGACGCCGAATCCAAATCGCGCATGGGCGCGCTGACCGCCGGCATGCCGATGCCGCCGGGCATGAAGCTGCCGTTCTGAGCCCACGGAATGGAAGACGCGAGCGGGTTTCGATGAAGGTCCGCTGCGCGTGAACCGCTTCCGCCGAATGCATGCCATGCCGCCCGCCGTGTCGGGCGGCTTCATTTTTCCCGCATCTCCATGTCCCTGTCCCTGCTCGAACAACTGATCGAATCCCTGCGCGTGCTGCCGGGCGTGGGCCAGAAGACCGCCCAGCGCATGGCCTACCACCTGCTGGAACGCGAACGCGAGGGCGGCAAGCACCTGGCCGAGACCCTGTCCGTGGCGCTGGAGCGGATCGGGCATTGCAGCCAGTGCCGCGATTTCACCGAGGGCGAGATCTGCGCGATCTGCGCCAGCGGCAGTCGCGATCGGCATCTGCTGTGCGCGGTGGAATCGCCCGCCGATCGGCTCGCCATCGAGCAGGCCACCGGTTATCGCGGCGTGTATTTCATCCTGCAGGGCCGGCTGTCGCCGCTGGATGGCATCGGCCCGCGCGAACTGGGTCTGGATCAGCTGGGCGAACGTTTGAAGCAGGGCGAGATCAGCGAGCTCATCATCGCCACCAATCCGACCGTGGAAGGCGAGGCCACGGCGCACTACCTCGCGCAACTGGCGCGCCAGCACAACGTCAAGCCCAGCCGCCTGGCACACGGCGTACCGCTGGGCGGCGAGCTGGAATACGTGGATCGCGGCACCCTCTCGCACGCCTTCGGCTCGCGCAGCGAGATGCCCTGAAGCATTTCCCATCCTGTCTTGTGGGAGCGACGTGAGTCGCGATGGCTCTGGCCGGTTTCGTCTGCTCAACCCGCCATCGCGACTCACGTCGCTCCCACAAAGCACCGATGTCGCCCGCCAGGCACTATGCTTCCACCCACCCCATCCCGGACCGCGCCATGACCCAGAACGACACCCTGTTCGGCAAGATCCTCCGCCGCGAGATTCCCGCCACCATCGTCTACGAAGACGACGAGGTGCTCGGCTTCAAGGACATCGCGCCGCAGGCCCCGGTGCATGTGCTGTTCATTCCCAAGCACGTGCTGATTCCCACCATGGACGACCTGCTGCCCGAACAGGCCGCGCTGGTCGGCAAGCTGGTGCTGGCGGCGGCCGAATACGCGCGCCGCGAAGGCTTCGCGCAGGAAGGCTACCGGGTGGTCATCAATTGCCGCGAACACGCCGGGCAGACCGTGTTCCATCTGCACCTGCATCTGCTGGCCGGCGCCCCGCTGGGCCACTTCGGCGTCCCCGGCCGCTGAACACCCGACGCTCCCCTATGTCCCGTCATTCCGGCGCAAGCTGGAATGACGAGCGAAGGGGTGTTCCAGCACGTGGGAAACAACCAAAAAAAACGCCGCTCGATGAGCGGCGTTTTCGTCATCCGACCCGCCTTCAGGCCACGGGGCCGACTCACCACCAGCCCCAACTAACCCCACGCGCGGCCCCCACGTAGGGACCCCACGAACGGGTCGTAGAACGGTGACGGACGCACTTCGACTTCGCGCACTTCCGGCCACAGATAGACCACGTCGGCGTCGACCTTCGGCAGGCGGTAGTCGTATTCGCCGATGCGGGTGTTCTCGTAGCTGTTGATGCGGCCGACGAAGGTCACCTCGCGGCCCGGCGCGAACACGGCCGGATCGTAGAAGCCGGAGCGGCAGGCGATGAAGCGGCCATCGGTCGCGTCCGGCGCCGACTCCATCGGCCGGCCGGTGGCGTTCAGCGGCCGCGAGACCAGCTGGAAGCAGGTGCTGTCCTGGCCGGGCTTGGTTTCGATGATGCGGCCGCCCCAGCGCACCTGCGAACCGACCTGCGCGCCGGCGACGGCGTCGCGTGGCGTGACCGGAGTGAAGGTGCCCTGCAGCGGTTGCGGGGCGGTGGCGCAGGCGGCGAGGGCCGCTACCGCGCCGGCTAGCACGAGGTGACGAAGTTTCATGGAAATCTCCTTCAGGGCCGATGGCGGCGCAGGTCGCGAACCAGCGCGGGAATGTCGCTCACGGCGGCAGCGTAGCGCGCCTCGGCGAAACGTTGGCTGAGCGGGACCAGGGTGGCGCCAGCGGCCGGATGGCTGGCCGCCACCCGCCGCGCCCACGCCAGCGGCGGCTCGTGCGGCTGGCGTTCCAGTCCGAGTTTCGCGTAACGCGCCCCCAGCGCGTGCCAGGCCCGCAGCAGCGGATCGCGTTCCCGCTCGCCGCGGGCCAGCAGCCAGGCCATGCCGCCCAGCACCAGCACGGCGACCAGCGCGAACGCCGTGCCCAGGCCGGTCGTATCCAGTCGAGACAGGCCGATCGTGCGCAGCAGATCCTGCTGCCGGCGGGCATCGAAACCCAGTACGAAGTCGTTCCAGCCACGCCGCAGCCAGTCGCCCGCGTCGAACAGCGGGTTGCGTTGCAGCGCGGAGGCACCCGCTTCCCCCAGCCGATCTTCCAGGGTGTCGAAAATGCGCTCGGGTGCGACCGCCGCGGTGGGGTCCACCCGCACCCAGCCGCGTTGCGGCAACCACACCTCGCTCCAGGCATGCGCATCCATCTTGCGCACGATCCAGTAACCGCCGAAGCGGTTGCGATAACCGCCCGCATAGCCGACCACCACCCGCGCGGGTACGCCGGCCGCGCGCATCAGCGTGGTGAACGAGGAGCTGAAGTGCTCGCAGTAGCCCCGCTGCTGATCGAACAGGAACTCGTCGACGCCATGGCGGCCCGGCAGCGGGGTTTCCAGCGTGTAGGCGAAATCGCGGCGGATCCAGTCCATGGCGCGGCGCACGATCGCCAGATCGTCGTTGCCGACCTCGCGGCGCCATTGCGCGGCCAGCGCACGGGTGCGCGGGTTCAACCCTTCCGGCAGCAACAGCGCGCGCTCGCGCTGGAGCGGCGACAGATCCGGATCAAACTGCGCCGGCGGCGCCGATTGCATGCGCCAGCGGGTCACCCCGCTCAGGCGCTGCGCGGTGGTCAGCGAGCGGTCCCGATCCAGGCGGGCGTCGGCCGGCGCCGACAGCGGCAGATCCAGCGCCACCAGCCAACGCTGCTCGGTCGGCTCCAGCATCATTTCGTAATCCCAGCGCGGGGCCGGGCGCGACGCGTCGGTGCTGGCCGCCAGCGGGGGTGTCCAGCGCGCGCGCGTCCAGTCGCGGCCGTCGAAATCCCACAACACCAGCCCGCGCCAGTACATCTGATCGGGCGTCGGCGTGGCGCCGAAGAACTGCACGCGCAGGGCCGGCGTGTCATCGGCCATCAGGTCCAGCCAGCCGCCAGGCGACATCCGATCCGACAGCCCCGGCTGTGCCAGCGCCCGTTCCGGCACGCCCCACAACGGCGCGGGAAAGCGCGGAAACAGCCAGAACGTCGCCAGCATCAACGGCAACCCGAGCAGCAACAGGCGTCCCACCGACCACAGCCGCGCGCGTGAGGGAAGCGCCGGCATGCCCGTGTCGATTTCCGCATCGGCCAGGCGCGAGAGCGCCAGCAGCGCGGTACCCACGCCCAGCGTGGCCAACAGCAGGGCCAGCGGGCCCTGATCCAGCAGAAAGGCGGAGAACGGCGCGAACAGGGCGAAGCCCAACAGGCTGCGGGCGTCGCGCAGGCTGACGGTTTCGGCAGGCTTGAGCGCGATCATCGCCGCCAGCAGCGCGCAACCGGTGTCGCGGCCGAACCGCATTCCCATCACCGTCAGCACGCCGCCGACGATGGCGATCGCCAGCAGCAGGCGCAACGGACCGGGCATCGGCTTGCGCCAGGACAGGCCTGCCGTCAGTACGGCGAGCGCGCCGATGCCCAGCGCCAGTCCGGCCGGCAGCTGGATCAGCAGCACCAGCAGGCACAGGCCGGTGGCGGCCAGCGTCCACAGCCGGGTCGTGGTATCCAGTGCGGCGATCGGGGCGGCGGCGTCACGCATGGGGCAGGAGCGCCAATGCGCGCAGGCAGGCATGCCGGTGCGCCGGCCCCTGCGAGGGACCGATCACCGTTTCGCCGGGCAGGCGCAGGCGATAGCGGCGGCCTTCGCGTTCGGCCAGATCCACCCAATGGGCCAGCCGGCGGATGCGCAGTTCGCCGGGCAGGGCGGCCAGCGCGCTCCAGGCCAGATCCACTTCCACGCCCACCGGCTGCTCGAACTCGCGCACCAGCAGATGCTCGCGGCGGGCGGAAGGCTTCCAGGCGATGGCGCGCAGGGGATCGCCCGCGCGATAGGCGCGCAGGTGGTGCACGTCGTCGCCGCTGGCCTGCGGCCGCGCGCGGGTGCCACCGTCTCCGGCGTCGGGCAGCGGCGGTCCCTGCGGTTCCGGCGCCGGATACACCAGCAGCGGTTGCCGTGGCCAGAACCAGGCCCAGGCGCGCGCCAGCCCCAGCGGTTGCGTGGTCCAGATCCGCAGCCGGCCCGGGTCCATCCAGCCGCGCCGGGAGGTCGGCAGGCTCAGCTCCGCGACCACCGCGTCGGCACTCATCACCGGCGCCACGCCGGTCGCTTCCTGGCAGCCCAGGCGCAGGCCGCGGCGGGTGCGGTGATCGCGCGCGGACAGCGCAATCTGCACGCGCATCGGTTGTCCGGCGGCGACCGGATCGGCGGATAGGGCATCCAGGCGCAGGCCGGATAACTGCAGGTGCGCGACGATCAGGCTGGCCAGGCCCGCCGAGGCCAGCAACAGCGCCAGCAACAGCGCCGGATTGTTGTTGTAGTTGAGCGCACCGACCAGCATGGCGCCCACCAGTACCGCGTAGAACAAGCCGAACCCCGTCGGCAGCACGTAGACGCGTCGGCGATCCAGCCGGATCGGCAGGGATTCGGGCTGGCGCGGCCGCGCCAACCGCTCCATGCGCCGGTCCACGCGTTGCCGCAGCGTCATCGCCATGGACTCAGTCCACCGCCACCGCGTGCAGGATCGCCTTGGCCAGCGCGGCGGTGGAATCGGCCTCGGCCTCGGCCACCAGCCGGTGCGCGGCCACCACCCCGAACAGTGCCTGGATGTCTTCCGGCAGCACGTGGTCGCGTCCGAGCAGCAGCGCATGCGCGCGGGCCGCGCGCAGCAGCGCGATGCCGGCGCGCGGCGACAGGCCCACGCGCACGCCCGGGTGATGCCGGCTGCGTGCCAGCAGCGCCTGCACGTAGACGATCAGGGCGTCGCTGGCATGCACCTGGTTCACCGCCGCGCGCAGTGCGATCACGTCATCCGAACTCAGCAGCGGCATCGTCTGCGCAATCAACGCACGACGATCCTCGCCCGCCAGCAGCGCGCGCTCGGCTTCAGCACCCGGATAGCCCAGGGTGAGCCGCAGCAGGAACCGATCCAGCTGCGAGTCGGGCAGGGGATAGGTGCCGGACAGATCCACCGGGTTCTGGGTGGCGATCACGAAGAACGGGTCCGGCAAGCCATGGGTCACGCCGTCGAGCGTCACCTGGTGTTCGGCCATCGCTTCCAGCAGCGCGCTCTGCGTGCGTGGCGGCGCGCGATTGATTTCGTCGGCCAGCAACACCTGGGTGAACACCGGGCCGGGATGGAACTGGAACTGCCGCGTCGCGCCGTCGTAGACCGACACGCCCAGCACGTCGGCCGGCAGCAGATCCGAGGTGAACTGCACGCGCTGGAATCCCAGTCCCAATGTGGCCGCCAGCGCATGCGCCAGCGTGGTCTTGCCGAGACCGGGCAAATCCTCGATCAGCAGGTGCCCATCCGACAGCAGCGCCACAAAGGCCAGCCGGACTTCGTACGCCTTGCCCAGCACCAATGCGTTGACTTGGTCCTGCGCGCGCTTCAGGGCTGCGCGCAGGGCATCGGATAGCATAGGTGGCGTGGACGTGGTGGGCATCGCGTGCTCTGGACCGACCGTTGGGATGAAGAGGCAGTGTAGCGGCATGCAGGACGTGGCAAGCGCAAGAAAAACCTTCCTGGCGGTGTGGTTGGTCGCATCCGTGATCAAGGTCGTGATCGCGGCCTGGTTGCCGCTGTTCGTCGACGAGGCGTTCTACTGGCAGGAAGGCCGCCACCTGGCCGCGGCCTACTCGGACCTGCCCGGCCTGACCGCCTGGCTGACCCGGCTGGGCACCGAACTGGGCGGACAGCATGTGCTGGCCCTGCGTGCGCCGTTCCTGATCATGGCCGGCCTGATTCCCTGGCTGATCGCGCACATCGCGCGGCGCTGGTTCGACGAAACGGCCGGCTGGCAGGCCGGCACCCTGACGGTGCTGATGCCGCTGTCCGGCACGCTGGGACTGCTGGCGCTGCCGGACGTGCCGATGGCGCTGGCCGCGGTGCTGTGCCTGGATGCCGGCGCGCGCCTGCTGCGCGACATCGACGCCATGTCCGCGGCCGAACTCGCGCTCGGCCTGGCCATCGGCGCACTCAGTCATTACCGCTTCCTCGGCGTGATCGGCGTGGGATTCATCGCCCTGCTGTGCCTGCCGGCCGGCCGCCGCGTCCTGCGCGATCCGCGCATCTGGGTGGCGCTGGCGGTCGGCGTCGCCGCGTGGGCGCCGCTGCTGGTCTGGAACCTGGAGTACGCCGACGCCGGCCTGCGCTTCCAGTTGGTCGATCGCCATCCGTGGTCGTTCCAGGCGACCGGCGCGTGGTTCGTGATCATCCAGGCGCTGATGGTCACGCCGCTGCTGTTCGTCGCACTGATGATCGCGGGCCTGCGTGCGTGCCGCGCACAGGACGGCACACCGCCGCAATGGCGCTACTTCGGCCTGCTGGGCATGGCGTCCACGCTGGGCTTCTTCGTGCTCGGCTTCTTCGCCGATGTCGAGCGGGTGAGTTTCCACTGGCCGCTGCCCGGTTACCTGGCGCTGATCCTGACGGTACCCACGTTGATTGCCGCCTGGCCGCGATTCTGGCGACGCGCGCTGTGGACACTGGTCGGTGTGGGCATGCTGGCGATGCTGGCCTATTACCTGGTGGCCTCGGTGCCATCGCTGCGCGAGCGTTTCGCCGCGGAGAAGTATTACCCCTACAACTTCGCCGGCTGGCCGGATCTGGCCCGGGTGGTGCGCGCCGAACGCGCCCGCCTGCCCGCCGACGCCGTGCTGGTGGCCGGCAGTTTCAAGGTCGGCGCGGAACTGGGTTTCGCCCTGGACGACGCCGACATCCGCGTGCTCGATCATCCGCTCAATCACAAGCACGGTCGCGCACCGCAACTGCGCCTGTGGAACCTGTGGGACGACGGCCGGCGCGATACGCCCGTGTTGCTGGTGATTGGCCAGGGCGACGTGCAGTACAAGCATCTGCTGACCTACTACCACGCCGTGTGCAAACAGGTCGGACCGCTGCCGCCGCCGCGCGTGGTCAACATCGATCACGGCCATCAGCGCTTCCTGCTGTTCGCCTTGCCGAAGGAGCGATCGAACGCCGCCTGCGTGGCGCCGGCGATGGCCTGGATCGACACGCCGATGTCGCATGCCGCCGTGCCGTCGCGCTTTCCCGTGCAGGGCTGGGCATTCAAGGAAGGCGTGGGGCTGAAGGGCGTCGACGTGCTGATCGACGGCAAGCCGGTGGCGAAGGCCGAATACGGTCGCCAGGAACCGGGCGTGGCCGCGTTCTGGCGCATCTCCAATGATCCGCAGCATCCGCGGGTCGGATTCCGCGCGGACGTGGATGCGTCCACGTTGTCACCGGGACGCCATTGGCTCGGCCTGCGCCTGCATGGCAACGACGGCAGTGTCGAGGACTGGGAAGAGCAGCCGATCGACATCGGCCGTTGACGCACGGAATGACAATGAACAGTGGGCCAGGGCCCACGCCGCGTCGGCGTCATGGGTGCCCGCTCAGGGCAACGGGAAGCCCGCCTCGCGCAGCAGGCGCGACAGCGCGATCAGCGGCAGGCCGATCAGGGCGGTCGGGTCCTGCGAGTCGATGGCCTCGAACAGGGTGATGCCCAGCCCCTCGCTCTTGAAACTGCCGGCGCAGTCGAACGGCTGCTCGGCGTCCACATAGCGCTCGATTTCCTCCGCCGACAGCGCGCGGAACCGCACCGTGGTCACGTCGCTGGCCTCATGCCGGGTCTGGTCCCGCAGCAGGCACAGCGCGGTGTGGAAGCGGATGGCGCGGCCGGACATGGCGGTCAGCTGGGCGATGGCCGCATCGCGGTGGCCCGGCTTGCCGATGGCCTGGCCGTCCACCTCGGCAACCTGGTCGGCCCCGATCACCCAGGCTTCGGGGTGGTGGGCGGCAATCGCAGCGGCCTTGAGACTGGCCAACCGGGCCGCCAGGGCGGCTGGCGCCTCGTCCGGGCCGGTCGTCTCGTCCACGTCCGGGCGGGCCACCCGGAAGGGCAAACGCAGCCGTTCCAGCAGTTCGCGGCGGTAGCGGGAGGTCGAGGCGAGCAGCAGGGGCATCGTGGCGGGGCCTGGGAGAGGGGCGGGCAGTCTGCCGAGCGGGGCCGCGTCCGGCAATCCCTTATCCTGTGACGATTGACCAGGTTTGACAGCTCGGCGCGCAGTCCTTAACATTCAGCGGCTTATGTCCGCGAATACGCCCGAGATGTTGGACGCTTGGCGCATGGTCGCGGCACGGCGCAGCTTTGAAGGTCGCCTGCCGCTGTCGTCCATGACGCGCCTGCAGGGTCTGCTGAACGATACCGATGGCGAAGCACGCTACACGATCGAATTCGATCATGACGCGCTGCGGGTGCCGTACGTGGAGTTGAGGATCGAGGCGCAGTTGCCGCTGGTGTGCCAGCGCAGCCTGCAACGATTCCTGCTTCCGGTCAGTCTCGTGCAGCGGCTGGGCCTGGTGCGCGACGAGGCCGACGAGGCCGCGTTGCCCCCGGACTACGAAGCGCTGCTGGTGCCGGAGGACGGCATGCTGCACCCGGCGGATCTGGTGGAGGACGAACTGGTCCTCGCCGTTCCGGTGGTTCCGGTCAATCCGGAATCCGACGCGGTGGAACGTGACTGGCCGGCGCAGGAAGAAGAATTGGCAAAGGCCAACCCGTTCGCGGCGCTGGCCTCGCTGAAAAAGAACTAGCCGCTTCGGCGGTCTGGCACTACGAATCGCAGATTCATTTCAAGGTTTATAGCTGGAGCAATCCCATGGCTGTGCAGAAATCCCGAGTCACCCCGTCCCGCCGTGGTCAGCGCCGTTCGCACGACGCCCTGACCGCCAAGCAGCTGTCCACCGATCCCACCAGCGGTGAGATCCACCTGCGTCACCACGTGACCGCCGACGGCTACTACCGCGGCAAGAAGGTCATCGCGACCAAGACCTCGGCCGTCGAAGAAGATTGATGCGCTCCCGGCGCGTCCGCTCCGCGGACGCGCCCGCCATCATCGTCGTGGTATCCAGGGCCCCGTTGCGGGCCAGCAACGGGAGCAGGCATGAGCCAGCAATCCAACGGGCGTATTTACGCGCGTATCGCCGGAACCGGCAGCTACCTGCCTGAGAAGGTCCTGACCAACGACGACCTGGCCAAGCTGGTCGACACCAGCGACGAATGGATCCAGACCCGCACCGGCATCCGCGAGCGCCACATCGCCGCGGAAGGCCAGACCGCGGGCGATCTCGGCTACCAGGCCGCCCTGCGCGCGCTGGAAGCCGCCGGCGTCGAAGCCTCCGAAATCGACATGATCGTGGTGGGCACCACCACCCCCGATCTGATTTTCCCGTCCACCGCCTGCCTCATCCAGGCCCGCCTGGGTGCCGAAGGCTGCGCCGCGATGGACGTCAACGCCGCCTGCTCGGGCTTCCTGTACGCCCTGAGCGTGGCCGACAAATTCATCCGTTCCGGCGACGTCAAGACCGCCCTGGTCATCGGCACCGAAACCCTCAGCCGCATCGTCGACTGGACCGAGCGCACCACCTGCGTGCTGTTCGGCGACGGCGCCGGCGCCGCCGTGCTCAAGGCCGACGCCGAGACCGGCATCCTCAGCACCCACCTGCATGCCGACGGCAGCAAGAAGGAACTGCTGTGGAATCCGGTCGGCGTGTCCGCCGGCTTCGACAAGGATGCGCCGAACAACGGCATCCGCATCCACATGAAGGGCAACGACGTGTTCAAGTACGCCGTCAAGGCGCTGGACTCGGTCGTGGACGAAACCCTGGAAGCCAACGGCCTGGACAAGCACCATCTGGACTGGCTGATTCCGCACCAGGCCAACCTGCGCATCATCGAGGCGACCGCGCGCCGCCTGGAGATGTCGATGGACAACGTCATCGTCACCGTCGACAAGCACGGCAATACCTCTTCCGGCTCGGTGCCGCTGGCGCTGGACGAAGCGATTCGTTCCGGTCGCGTGCAGCGCGGCCAGCTGGTGCTGCTGGAAGCCTTCGGCGGCGGTTTCACCTGGGGCTCGGCGCTGCTGCGTTATTGATCGCAGGCGACGTTCTCCATCGGTGGTATCGCAAAGGGCGCTCCTCGGAGCGCCTTTTGCTTTATGAGTGTGATGAAGGTGATCCGCCATCGATGAAACGCCGTGTCATCGCGCATCCTGTAGGGCATGTCACGCATTGTTGGATTCGCCATGGAGAGAAGAAGGTTGGGGTGACCGCCATGGAGTGGCGCTCAGAGCGCGGATTGTCCGCGCCGGAAGCTCGCGACTGACGTCGCTCCCACAGGGATGCAGCGCGGATATCGATGGTTCCGGAGGCGCGGGGCAGGGCGCGCAATACGCCTGGGTACAGACAATCCGACGCTTTCGCACGTATCATCCCCGCTCGTTTTTTTCACCGGACCCCCCCGCGTGACCTCCACCCCGCTCGCATTCGTTTTCCCCGGCCAGGGCTCGCAGTCGCTCGGCATGCTGGCCGAACTGTCGGAACTGCATCCGATCGTGCGCGAAGCGTTCGCCGAAGCCTCCGATGGCGCCGGCGTGGATCTGTGGGCGCTCTCGCAGGGCGGCCCGGAAGAAATGCTCAACCGCACCGAGTACACCCAGCCGGCGCTGCTCGCCGCGGGCGTGGCGGTGTGGCGCGCGTGGCAGCAGCAGGGCGGCGCCAAGCCGGCCGTGCTCGCCGGCCACAGCCTGGGCGAATACACCGCCCTGGTCGCCGCCGGCGCGCTGTCGCTGCGCGATGGCGCGCACCTGGTGCGCCTGCGTGGCCAGCTGATGCAGGAAGCCGCGCCCGAAGGCGTCGGCGCGATGGCCGCCGTGCTCGGCGCCGAGGATGCCGTGGTCGCCGAAGTCTGCGAACAGGCCTCCAACTCTCGCGTGGTCGTGCCGGCCAACTACAACTCGCCCGGACAGATCGTGATCGGCGGCGATACCGAAGCCGTGGATCGCGCCATCGCCCTGCTGGGCGAGCGGGGCGTGCGTAAGGTGGTCAAGCTGGCCGTCAGCGTGCCCTCGCACACCCCGCTGATGCGCGAAGCCGCCAACCGCCTGGCCGACGTCATGGCCGGCCTGAGCTGGCACACCCCGGCGCTGCCGGTGGTGCAGAATGTCGACGCGCAGGTGCATGCGGATCTGGACGGCCTGCGCGACGCGCTGGTGCGCCAGCTGTACCTGCCGGTGCGCTGGACCGAATGCGTGCAGGCGCTGGCCGGGCAGGGCGTCGTCCGGATCGCCGAATGCGGCCCCGGCAAGGTGCTGACCGGCCTGGTCAAGCGCATCGACAAGGCGCTGGACGCGCGCGCCATCGGCGGCGTCGGCGACTTCCAGGCCGCGCTGGCGGACTGGGCCGCCTGAGCTTCGCCGACTTATCCTTTCGGCGCGCGCACCGCGCGTGCCCCTGATTCCGAGGACCCCGCAATGAGCAAACCCCTGCAAGGCGAAATCGCCCTCGTCACCGGCGCCAGCCGCGGCATCGGCGCGGCCATCGCCGATGAGCTCGCCGCCCAGGGCGCGACCGTCATCGGCACCGCCACCACCGCCGGCGGCGCGCAGGCCATCGGCGAACGCCTGGCCGAGCGTGGCGGCCACGGCCGCGAACTCAACGTCACCGATGCGGCCGCCGTCGAGGCGCTGATCGAGGACATCGCCAAGCGGTTCGGTCCGGTCTCGATCCTGGTCAACAACGCCGGCATCACCCGCGACAACCTGCTCATGCGCATGAAGGACGAGGACTGGCAGGCCATCCTCGACACCAACCTCACCAGCGTCTACCGCACCTCCAAGGCGGTGATGCGCGGCATGATGAAGGCGCGCAAGGGCCGCATCGTCAACATCGCCTCGGTCATCGGCGTCACCGGCAACGCCGGGCAGGCCAACTACGCCGCCGCCAAGGCCGGCATCATTGCCTTCTCCAAGTCGCTGGCCAAGGAAATCGGCAGCCGCGGCGTCACCGTCAATGTCGTCGCGCCCGGTTTCATCGACACCGACATGACCAAGTCGCTGCCGGAAGACACCAAGAACGCCCTGCTCGGCCAGATCGCGCTCGGACGCTTCGGTGAACCGGCCGACATCGCCCGCGCAGTCGCGTTCCTGGCCGGCCCCTCGGCCGGCTACATCACCGGCGAGACCTTGCACGTCAACGGCGGCATGTACATGCCGTAACAAAAAATAGCGGTAAGTGGTTGATTTGGTGACGGATCAGGGCATCTGCCCGCCGCCGCCGGTTTCCACTACACTATCCCCCGGTTTGCCATCGCCAAGCGTGGCAATATCAACTAGTCACCCAATCTCCGTCTGGAGCGATATCCAATGAGCAGCATCGAAGAACGCGTCAAGAAAATCGTCGTCGAACAACTCGGCGTGAAGGAAGAAGAAGTCACCAACAGCGCATCGTTCGTCGATGACCTGGGCGCCGACTCGCTGGACACCGTTGAACTGGTGATGGCGCTGGAAGAAGAGTTCGAGTGCGAAATTCCGGACGAAGAAGCCGAGAAGATCACTTCGGTGCAGCAGGCCATCGACTACGTCAAGGCCCACGTCAAGGCGTAAGCCCGGCGTTCTGAAGTCTTCGTGTCGGGGCCGCGAATGCGGCCCCGCGCGTGTCCGGGGTTGCGCCGCCCGCATCAGAAAACGGGCGTACCGAAACAAATGCATTTGAGGAGCGTGTTATGAGCCGGCGTCGCGTCGTCATTACGGGAATGGGTTTGGTGTCGCCGCTGGGCAACGACATGGCCACCAGCTGGGACGGTATCGTCAACGGCCGGTCGGGCATCGGCATGGTCACCTCGTTCGATGCCTCGGCCTATGCCACCCGGATCGCGGGCGAAATCCGCAACTTCGATCCCGCCACCTTCGTTTCGCCCAAGGATGCGAAGAAGATGGATCCGTTCATCCATTACGGCATCGCCGCGTCCTTCATGGCGCTGGACGATTCCGGACTGGAAATCACCGAAGCCAACGCCGAACGCATCGGCGCCATCATCGGCTCGGGCATCGGCGGCATCCACGGCATCGAGGAACAGACCATCAAGCTGCACGAAGGCGGCCCGCGCAAGGTCTCGCCGTTCTACGTGCCCAGCACCATCATCAACATGCTGCCCGGCCAGCTGTCGATCCTGAAGAACATCAAGGGCCCCAGCTTCTCGGTGGTCTCGGCCTGCGCCACCTCCAACCACTCCATCGGCGTGGCCATGCGCACCATCCAGTACGGCGATGCCGACGTGATGGTGGCTGGCGGCGCCGAACTCGGCTCATCGCCGACTTCCATGGCCGGCTTCTGCACCATGAAGGCCATGTCCACCCGCAACGACGATCCCACCCGCGCCTCGCGTCCGTGGGATCGCGATCGCGACGGCTTCGTGCTGGGCGACGGCGCGGGCGTGCTGATCCTGGAAGAGTACGAACACGCCAAGGCGCGCGGCGCGCGCATCTACGCGGAACTGGCCGGCTTCGGCGCCAGCTCCGACGCGCACCACATGACCGCCCCCAGCGAAAACGGCGAAGGTCCGGCCCGCTGCCTGGTGTCCGCGATCAACGACGCCGGCATCTCCATCGAGCAGGTCGAATACCTCAACGCGCACGGCACCTCCACCCCGCAGGGCGACCTGGCCGAAACCCTGGCCATCAAGCGCGCGCTGGGCGACCACGCGTACAAGATCATGGTCAGCTCCACCAAGTCGATGACCGGCCACCTGCTGGGCGCGGCCGGCGGCGCGGAAGCCATCTTCTCCGTACTGGCCATCCGCGATGGCATCATTCCGCCCACCATCAACCTGGACAACCCGGGCGAAGGCTGCGATCTGGACTACGTGCCGAACACCGCACGCGAAAAGAAGATCGACATCGCGGTGTCCAATGGTTTCGGCTTCGGCGGAACGAACGGCACGCTGGTGTTCAAGCGCATCTGACGCGGGGCGGCATCGCGTGACACAAAACCCCTCGCCGAAACGCGAGGGGTTTTGTTTTTGCTTTCAAGGAAGCCCGGAACCTCGTCATTCCAGCGCAAGCTGGAATCCATTCTCCGCGCAGTGTGTGGCCGATCGATCAAAGAGGGATCTTGCGCCGGGATGACGGAGTAGGGACCGTCGCTAAAAGCGCCCCCATCCGCCCTGTCGGGCACCTTCCCCCGCAGGTGGGGGAAGGGCGACGTATCAACCTTCCTGTGAACTGCAACGAAAGTCCCTTCCCCCGCAACGCGGGGGAAGGTGCCCGAAGGGCGGATGGGGGCAAGCCCGCGATGCCAGAACCCCCACCACATCCGGCACAATGCACCCTGCTTCCCCCGCGCCCCGCAAGACGATGATCGAAACCCGCGCGCTGTCCCCCGACACCGACCTGCTCGCCCTGCACCGGCGCGACCCATCGCGCTATCCGGTGCTGCTGGAATCGGTCGCCTCCGGCACCGTGCAGGGACGCTGGGACTTGCTGCTGATGGCCGCCGAAGGCGAGGGCTTCACCCTGCATCACGACGGCCGCGTGCGCGACCTGCATGGCGCCCCGCAGGACGCCAACTTCCTCGACACCCTCGACGCCCACTGGCAAGCCGCGCGCATCGATCGCGAAGAACCGCGCTGGCCGTTCCGCGGCGGCTGGGCCTTGCTGCTGGCCTACGAACTGGCCGGCGAAGTCGAACCCGTCCTGCAACTGCCCCCGCGCGACGACGACGCGCGCATGCCAATCGCCGTCGCCCTGCGTTGCCCCGCCGCCCTCCTGCGCGATCGCGGCACCGGCGACTGCGTGGTCATCGCCGAACAGGGTCACGCCACGCTGCTCGAACGCGTCGCCGCCGACCTCGCTGTGCCCGCACCGGCGTCGCCCGCCTGGCATCCGCCGCTGCGCATCGACGAAGACGCCCCCCAACGCTTCACCAATGGCGTGACCCGCATCCTCGACTACCTCGCCGCTGGCGACGTCTTCCAGGTCAATCTCTCGCGTGCCTGGAAGGCATGGTTCGACGGCACCCTGGAACCGTCCGCGCTCTATGCGCGCCTGCGCACCGCCAATCCCGCGCCGTTCGCCGGCCTGTTCGCAGGGCAGGGCTGGGCCGTGGTCAGCTCATCGCCCGAACGCCTCGTGTCCGTGCGCGGCGACGTGGTCGAAACCCGGCCCATCGCCGGCACCCGCCCGCGCTTTCCCGGCGACGATGACGCCGCCCGCATCCGCGAACTCGTCGGCCATCCCAAGGAACGCGCCGAACACGTCATGCTCATCGATCTGGAACGCAACGACCTGGGCCGCGTCTGCCTGCCCGGCAGCGTGCAGGTCGACGAACTGATGACCGTGGAAAGCTACGCCCACGTCCACCACATCGTCAGCAACGTGCGCGGCCACCTCAAACCCGACGCCACGCCCGGCCAGGTCATCCGCGCCACCTTCCCCGGCGGCACCATCACCGGCTGCCCCAAGGTGCGCTGCATGCAGATCATCGCCGAACTGGAACAGGTCGCCCGCGGCGCCTACACCGGCGCCTTCGGCTGGCTCAACCGCGACGGCGACCTGGACCTCAACATCCTCATCCGCAGCGCCGAAGTCCTCCCGCGCGACGGCGGCACCGAAGTCCGCTTCCGCACCGGCGCCGGCATCGTCGCCGACTCCATCCCCGACCGCGAACTCGACGAAACCCGCGCCAAGGCCCGCGGCCTCCTCAAAGCCCTCGAAACCTGACCGGCTTCCTTCTCCAGTTCTGCGGGGAAGGAAGAGATTTGCGTAGGGATTTTTGAGCCGTCATTCCGAGCTTAAGCCGGTAGGTGGGGGGCGCGGAGCGTGCCCCCATCCGCCCTTCGGGCACCTTCCCCCGCTCTTGCGGGGGAAGGGACTCGCTTCGTGATTTTCGAGGCGTGCCGCCCCAGCACATCCGCAAAGCAAACTCCTTCCTCCGCAAAGCGGGGGAAGGTGCCCCAACGGGGCGGATGGGGGCGCCTTTCCGCGACTCACCCACAGCCCCTTTCTCCCGGCGAACGCCGGGACCCGTCTCCGCGAACCTCGCCCAAACGGATTCCGGCTTCCGCCCGAATAACCACCCAAGTTCCCAGCAAAAGTCCGTTCCCCCGCAACGCGGGGGAAGGTGCCCGAAGGGCGGACGGGGGCACGCTTTTCCGCGACCCGCCTACACCCACCCAAACGGATTCCGCCTCCCGCCGGAATGACGCCCCAAAAATCCCAACAAAAGTCCCTTCCCCCGCTTGCGGGGGAAGGTGCCCGAAGGGCGGATGGGGGCACGCTTTTCCGCGACCCGCCTACACCCACCCAAACGGATTCCAGCTTCCACCGGAATAACCACCCAAAAATTCCCGACGCAACCCCTTCCCCGCAACGCGGGGGAAGGTGCCCCAAAGGGGCGGATGGGGGGCGCTCTTCCCACAACCCACAACCCCACCTGTCAACCCATCGCCGCCTTAACACCGAGCGGTTATCCTGCCCAGCTTCCGTTCCATTCCGAGATCTACGTGGCTTCAGGTTGCAAACGCGGCTGCCGCAACATCGTCATCGTCCTGATTCTGCTGCTGCTGGCCGCGGCCGCCGGCGGCGCCTGGCTGTACCAGCGCTACCACGGCTTCGCCGATGAGCCGCTCACCGGCCTGAAGGGCGACCAGGTCATCGAAGTCGCCAGCGGCGACGCCTTCGGCACCGTCCTGCGCAAACTGCGCGCCCAGGGCGTGACCGACGGCCAGAACATCGAATGGCAACTGCTCGCCCGCGAACTCGACGCCGCCGGCAAGCTCAAGGTCGGCGAATACGCCCTGCAACCCGGCACCACCCCGCGCGACCTGCTCACCCGCATGCGCGACGGCAAGACCGTGCAGTACCGCTTCACCATCGTGGAAGGCTGGAACATCCGCCAACTGCGCAACGCGCTCAAAGCCGCCACCCCGCTCAAGCAGGAAACCGCCCAGCTCGACGATGCCGCGCTGATGAAGGCGCTCGGCCACGCCGGCCAGCACCCCGAAGGCCGCTTCCTGCCCGAGACCTACGTCTACACCCGCCGCGAAACCGACCTCGACGTGCTCAAGCGCGCCTACGCCGCGATGGACAAGGCGCTCGCCAGCGCCTGGGCCGAACGCGACCCGCAGGCCCCGCTGGCCTCGCCGGAGGAAGCGCTCATCCTGGCCTCCATCGTCGAAAAGGAAACCGGCATCGCCTCCGAGCGCCCGGCCATCGCCGGCGTGTTCGCCCGCCGCCTGAAAATCGGCATGCGCCTGCAGACCGATCCCACCGTCATCTACGGCCTGGGCAGCGGCTACGACGGCAACATCCGCAAACGCGACCTGCTGGCCGACACGCCCTACAACACCTACACCCGCACCGGCCTGCCGCCCACGCCCATCGCCATGCCCGGCGTGGACGCCCTGCGCGCGGCGGTCAAACCCGAGCCCGGCGACGCGCTGTACTTCGTCGCCGTCGGCGACGGCAGCGGCAAGCACGTGTTCTCCGCCTCGCTGGACCAGCACAACGCCGCCGTCGCCCGATACCTCGTCACCCGCCGGGAGACCCTCGACAAGGCGGCCCAGCCATGAGCCCATCCGTCCTCAGCCATCCGCACTTCATCAGCCTGGAAGGCGGCGAGGGCGCCGGCAAGACCAGCGCCATCACCGCCCTGCGCGACCTGTTGCAGGCGCGCGGCCACGAAGTCGTGCTCACCCGCGAACCCGGCGGCACCCCGCTGGCCGAGCGCATCCGCGAACTCGTCCTCAACCCGCAGGACGAACCGCTGCATGCCGACACCGAACTGCTGCTCGTGTTCGCCGCCCGCGCCCAGCACGTGCGCCAAGTCATCCGCCCGGCGCTGCAACGCGGCGCCTTCGTCGTCAGCGATCGCTTCACCGACTCCAGCTACGCCTACCAGGGCGCCGGCCGCGGCCTGGACGCGCGCTGGATTGCCGAACTGGAACGCCAGGCCGTCGGCATCAAGCCCGGCCTGACCCTGCTGCTGGATCTGGACGTGCGCGAAGGCCGCGCCCGCGCCGCCGGCCGCGACCTCTGGCCCGATCGCATCGAAAGCGAACAGGACGACTTCTTCGAACGCGTGCGCCACGGCTTCCGCCAGCGCGCCGCCGAGGAGCCGCAGCGCTTCCGCCTGATCGACGCCAGCCAGTCCCCGGCCCAGGTCGGCGCCGCCGTGCGCGACGCCCTCTGGCAATGGCTGGAAACCCTCGAAACCCTGGAATGATGTGGAAGTGACCCCGGAATGACCGAGTTCTCGCCCTGGCAGCAACGCGCCTACGACCACGCCGTCGCCGCGCTGGACGGTGGCCGCATGGGCCACGGCCTGCTCATCTGCGGACCGGCCGGACTGGGCAAGCGCGCCGTCGCCGAACGGCTGGCTTTGCACGTGTTGTCCGGTGGCAATGCCGCGCAGGCCCAACGCGCCGCCGCGCTGATGGCCGCCGGCACCCATCCGGATTTGCAGGTGGTGTCCTTTGGCTTGACCAAGGACGGCACCAAGCTGCGCACCGAGATCGTCATCGACCAGATTCGCGACCTCTCGCAGAAGCTCGCGCTCACCCCCCAATACGGCAGCGCCCAGGTCGCCCTTATCGACCCGGCCGACGCCATCAACCGCTCGGCCTGCAACGCCCTGCTCAAGACCCTGGAAGAACCCGCGCCCGGCCGCTACCTGTGGCTGCTCAGCGCCCAGCCCGCGCGCCTGCCGGCCACCATCCGCAGCCGCTGCCAGCGGCTGGAATTCCGCCTGCCGCCACGCACCGAGGCGCTGGAGTGGTTGCAAGGGCAGGGCCACACCGCCGCCGCCGCGCAGGAAGCCCTGGACGCCGCCCGCGGCCATCCCGGCCTGGCCGACCAGTGGCTGCGCGAGGACGGCTTGGCCCTGCGCAAGCAGGTCGCCAGCGACCTGGACAAGCTCGCCCGCGGCCAACTGGGCGTGGTGGAAACCGCGCAGAAGTGGGCCAACGACGAACTGGCCGACGCCCGCCTGCGCCACGCCGCCGATCTGGCCCTGGCCCGCGCCAGCGACGCCGGCTTGACCGACACCGCCCGATTGACCAAGCTGGCCGCGTGGTTCGACGCCGCCAACCGGACAAGGGATTTGCTGCGTACCACCGTCCGGGGGGATCTGGCGGTGGCCGAACTGCTGCTGCTGTGGACGCGACAGATGGGCGAACCGCGCCCCACCCGCGCCGCACGCGGCTGACGTCACAAGGAGCAAGGGGACACCGATGAACACACCCGCCGCCACCGGTCGCCAGGGCATCCTGTCGCTCGCCGTCAAGGACAAGGCCGCCCTCTACAACGCCTATATGCCCTTCATGAAGGGCGGCGGCATCTTCGTCCCCACCCCCAAGCGCTACTTCCTGGGCGACGAAGTCTTCCTCCTGCTCACCCTCCCCGAATCCACCGAACGCCTGCCCGTGGCTGGCAAAGTCGTCTGGGTCACCCCTGCCGGCGCGCAGGGCGCCCGCACCGCCGGCATCGGCGTGCAATTCCCGGATAACAGCGATGGCGAAGCCATCAAGAACCGCATCGAGACCATTCTGGCCGGCACGCTGAACGCGGATAAGCCGACGCATACGATGTAGGTGGGGAATCATTCCGACTGCCGAGCTATTGGTTGCCCGTTAATAGAAAAACATAAACCATTGATGTTTAATGTTTTTCTCTGTTTTTAGAGGGGCTTGAGTGTGGAGGTAAGTGCCTCCACTAACGCTACAATGCGCAGCAGGACTGTAAGGAGACAGTGCATTGGCTCGGCAAGGGAAACGGACACCAAGCGACCGGTGGAGGCAAATTCGGATTTCGAAGGAGCGTGGGAAAAGAGGCTTGGCTCGAAAAGGCCGGGCCTACTCTCCGGACCGATGGACGAAGGAACATCACCCCGCGCCGAATCCAAAATTTAAGCTCAAGGGAAAGGCACGCGGAAGGGTAACAATTGAAGTGCCAGTCCGTTTGAATGGCCAAACAGTTGCAGATTGGGACACACTGAATCAGTTTTTGGTGGATCTGCGACAGGCAGCCCTGTTGGACAAGAAGAAACGGGTGCTATTGGATTTCCGTCAAGTGGAATCTCTGGCACCAGAAGCTGCGGTTCTCATTGTTGCTGAAATACAAAGATGTCGTGCATTTAGTGAGCGAAGGACCCAGATAACAGGCACCTACCCGAACTCTCATGACGTTTCTGCACTACTGAAAGATGTTGGGTTTTTTAAGGCGCTGGGCATCAAAGCACCGGAACTGCCAGATCAGTTCCTTCCAAGATCATTTGTACAAATTGAGCGTCACAACTCAACGGTTCCTGAGATTGCTGACAAGCTGCTCGATTGTTTTTCTGAGGTTTTTTCGTTTGAAGGCGAAGACCGACGTCGCCTTCACATTGCTTTGGTTGAGTGCATGGACAATGTTTTTGAACATGCATACGCGAAAGACTCAACAAGGCCCGATCTAACTCGGGAGTGGTGGTTGGCTGGCTACGCAGATCGAACTATCAATACGATTGGGTTTACGTTTTACGATCAAGGATCAGGAATTCCAACCACAATTAAGACCAAGAAGGCAAGTAGAGTGAGGCGATTGCTTCATGGGTGGTCTGATGGGATGTGGATCGAGCGCGCTGTTCGTCGAGGTGTTTCAAGGCATGATTCGGCAAGGCGAGGGCACGGGCTTGAAAAATTAAGGGAATTTATTGCTCGTTTAGATGTCGAAGGCTCTCTCAGAGTGCTCGCTAACAATGGATACGTAGAGTTTCCCTCAACTGGACAAAATGTAGTTTCGGATTTGACGAGAAAACTGACTGGAACACTTGTTATATGGCAACTCAGAGGCGTTGAGGTTCAGGTGCCAGAGCAGCTATCCAAGGAATAAATAATGCTACCCCACATTCGTTATCATATTGCCTCTCAATTTTCCCGATTTCCTGGAGGTCGAAGAAAGGAGCACGGGCGACATTCCGGAGAGGAGTTTCGTGAGCAAGTTGTTATCCCGCTTTTGAGCGAATATGAGCGTATTACGTTCGACCTAGGGGGAAGCGCGGGGTATAGTTCTGGTTTTCTAGACGAGGCGTTTGGTGAACTTGGAACAAAGTTCCCACTAGACGAACTCAGGCGTCGGCTGGAAATTGTTGCAGATGATGATCCTGATGCCGTGCTAACCGCGTGGGCAAGAATCGAAGATGCAAGTCGTGAATCTAAGGGCAGGCGCGCCTAGTGGATCTACGTTCCGGTACTCCAATTTGGCTAACTCTTCTCCTTTCAATAGGGGCGGTACTGGCTACCCATTTTCTGACTACATGGAGAGAATGGAAAAAAAGGACCAGAGAAGAACTTTCGAAATGGAAAGATGATTGCAACACTTTATTGACGGAGATAGTAGATAGCGCAATTGCTCACTATTCGGACCCGAGTTCTTTGGATAGTACCGGCGCGTCATCTCTGCGCATCCTGACGCTGTTAAAGCGTTTCGGAAGCCGAATGAGGGACGTCGCATGTGTCGATTCCAGCGATACCAAAGGAATGACCGACGCAATTGGAAGTATGAGGGACACAATTACGCTTCCTGACGACTTTCAAGATAAGGCTAGAGCGATTCGGCCAGCAAATGATTTGCTTCTCGGGCAGATTCATGATTGTGAGCAGCGGTTGCGTGACAATATCAGGAGGCCACGCAAGCTCAAGGTGTAGTTATGGTTTGCTTCCGATATGCCTTGACATGGTTAATTTCGACGTATCGCGCCAGTCGCTGCAATTCCGATTGAAGCCATATTTTCTGCTCATCAATATGGATTTCCAGTGTAGTTACGGGTCAAGGATTTCCTTGGTGGTAGATTAAATATCAGCGATCTCAAGCAGAGGGAAATGTAGGGCTCTGGCGCCAAGTTCCTCTATCAAAGCCTTGTTCCCATGTCCAATGCTCGAATATTGGGAGCAGCCCCCAAAGCCTATTCCTCCGTCTGCTTTACCTACATGGAGTTCCCCGGTATGGCATCCGTAATGAGATAGATACCTTTTACACTGGACAGCGTGGTTCGACAGGGCTCTATATTTTGGCGGATTACAGTATCAAGCACGTCTTTTTCTTGATTTCACATTTTTGTATCCAGGAAAGGGTAGGGGCTCCGATTAGCGATAAACTTGCAGTGATTCCTCTATCTGATTGAAGCGCGCTAAAAGGACTTTGGTTTCCGTGGGATAAAATGATGGTTCCTGGAGTTTTGGCCAATCAAAAAGATTAATGTGCGATCAATTTCTAGATTGTGAAGAAGATGGCGGTTTCTGAGAGGTGATAGAGGATTTCGCCCTCGCTTCCGATTCAATGTTAGTCGACACCACACCCACGCTGTAGCAGACTCCTTCTCCGGAGTTTAGAAGCTCCTCTTACAGCGGAAGTCACCACCGAAACGCGGTGGCTTTTCCGTATTGCATGTCACAATACGGGCCGACGCAAAGCTCCGCGTCGGGAGGGTGGCTAATACAACACCCGTCAGGGAAATACGCCCACCGTCTGTAAGCGGCTTCTAACCTCCCGACAACCACGCACATCCCGTGCGTGGAGAGCAGAAGGAGTGTTTGCATGAACGGAAAGAAGCCCGCCACCCCCAGGCCCGATCGCGGCTACCTGATTACCGAGGACAGCCAACGCCAGCTCCGGCGCATGGCCGAGCAGTTCCAACTGGCCGCCGTCCTCATCGCCCCCCGCAGCGCCCAGGACGACACCATCCGCATCCCCGTCCACGTCCTCCCGGTCACCGAACTCCTCTACGACCACGCCCGCCACCTGCGCCGCATCCTCAACACCGCCCACCACATCTTCCTGGACGGCAAACAGCGCTAAGGCAACCCCGGACTGGCCGCGCCAACGCGTGGGCGCGGCTGGCTCCACCTCGGAAAAGCCATCTCATGGCGAGCGCGCCCACGGTTGCGCGACACCCGACATGAACCCTGCCTGCCGCATTTCAGAGGAATCTGATGGCGGCACGGTGGAAGCGCACGTTCTGATTGGCTCGGCGGGAGGGGTTTCCGCCAAAAAGCCGAATCTTTCAATAGCAAGGAGAAATGTATGCGTGAGCTTTCCATGGCGGAAGTGAACTCTGTGAGCGGTGGCATGAGCAATCAATGCTATTTCGAGGGCGCGCTTAACTACGGGGTGACTGCCGCTGCGATTGGAGTAACCCTGGTGACCGGCGGAATTGCAGGGTTTGGTGCCCTTGCAGGTGCAGCCTTGAGTTGGTCAAGTTGGTATCGCAATTGCGGACCTGCCGCGAACTACGGTGTACCAAGCAATTGAAGCGGATGGCGGCACTAGCGTTTCTCGCTTCCGGCGGCTGGAACCTCTATCAGGGAATCATGGCCACACCGGAAGGCGAGATCGATTCGCTGCGCTGCTGGGCAGGCGCTGTCTGTTTACTGGCGGCGGTATTGATAGAGAAGTCGCGACGTCGCCCGCAACGCCGCTAAACGGAGATCCCTTCCTCGCCCGTGCCTGGGCGGGGAAGGGGTTCTTCCCTAAGGGGCGTCCCTCTGCAGAAGACATTCAGAACCGTCCGATGGAAGAACGCAGCGCCGGATGATGTTGTGAATGCTGTTGGTCTGATGGACGTGCCGGCGGATGAATCCCACAAGACGTGAACAGTATGCCGCGGCCGTCGCCGTATGCCTGCTTCACTGGGGGTTGTTCAAATTGCTGGCCTCTCAAGGTACCTCCATCGATTCCAGCATCGAAGCAACACCCCTGCGAGTCCGCTTTATCGAACGCGAACTGTTGCTGCCAAGTGCAACCAGCCGAGGCGATTCGTCAGATGCTCCCGCATCCAGCCACGCCCCCCGTAGGCCGAACTCCCCCGATATCCTCGAAGGCCTGAATCGGTGCATCCGGATGCCGACACTGACACCCGTCCACGCGCGAACGAACCACTCAACCTGACACTCGCAATATCCGCCGCACCGGACTTCTCGCGGCGCCCGCTGGAAGGCGACACCCGCTTGGACCGCTTCGCCGCTCCCCCCGAGCGCATCCCCATGCGCAAACCCCTCACCGGCAAGGACGTCATCGAAGGCACTGCCCAGATACTTGGCTTCTGGCCGCCGGGCTACACCACCGACCCCTGTCCCCGCATCCGCCGCAACATCGATGAACTGAAGACGGATGGCAGTGCGGCCGGTCGCGAGCGTCTGGACCAGGAGATGGCGCGACAGACGCGGTATTGCCCCTGAGCCTTCCCGGCTGCAGTACCCATGCGGAGACCCGCTACAAGCCGTTGGCATCGCAAGCGAGCGATCTTGGGCACTCTGTTCCCATCAGGGCTGCCTACGAACTGTCCTGTTCAGTTCCCCAAGTGCTGGGTGACTAATAACTCTGGTGGACATGCGTTGATGATTCATGGTGACCCCGGTAAGCTTGGCGCATGAATACCCCGAGCGCTCCAACTGGCGCCAGTCGCGGGCCGGCGACTCATGACATCCGTGACCAGATTGTCGTGGCGGCGACTGAGCACTTCAGCCACTACGGTTACGAGAAGACCACCGTTTCCGATCTGGCCAAGGCGATCGGCTTCTCAAAAGCCTACGTCTACAAATTCTTCGAGTCGAAGCAGGCCATTGGCGAGATGATCTGCGCCAACTGTCTGGCAGAACTCGAACAGGAAATCCACCAGGCCATCGAGGGCGTGGAGCAGCCCGCAGAGCGGCTGAGGAAGTTTTTCAAGGCTTCTACGGAGGCGCACCAGCGACTCTTCTCCCAGGACCGGAAGCTCTACGAAATAGCGCAGTCGGCCGCCGCCGAGCGGTGGCAATCCGTGCTGGGATACGAGGAGAGACTACGCGCGCTGCTTCAGGAAATCCTCCAGCAGGGCCGGGATTCGGGCGATTTCGAGCGCAAGACGCCGCTGGATGAAACCACCAATGCTGTCTATCTGGTATTGCGTCCGTATTTGAATCCACTTTTGTTGCCGCATAGCCTCGAATACAGCGGGCAGGCTCCCATGCTGCTCTGCAGCCTCGTGTTGCGGAGCCTGTCTCCTTAGGAAATTAGTTGTGACTATTGACTATTTTAGTCACTAGGTTCAGAGTCCCGTCCAGATTGGACCGACGGGACTCCCATGCGTCATTTTGTTAAAAATTCATTAGCCGCTGCTCTCCTGGCTTTTCTGGCGGGATGCGGCGCCGAAGCACCGTCTGACCCCAGAACAAAGGCGCCCCTGGTGCGCACGGCGACGGTGGTGGGGGACAGCGCGCCAGCTCGCGCATTTACGGGAACGGTGGCGGCGAGAGTCCAGAGCGATCTCGGATTCCGTGTTCCGGGCAAGGTGTCGCAACGGCTGGTGGATGCGGGGCAAAAGGTCCGACGCGGGCAGATCCTGATGCGCATCGACCCGGCTGACCTTCAGTTGTCGGCGCAGGCGCAACAGCAGGCTGTCGTGGCCGCGCAAGCCCAGGCCAGACAAGCGATCGCCGATGAGGCCAGGTATCGCGCCCTGCTCGGCACGGGCGCCATCTCCGCCTCCTCGTACGACCAGAGCAAGGCCGCGGCCGATGCCGCGCGCGCCCAGCTCAGTGCCGCCAGAGCCCAGGCACAGGTGGCCAGCAACGCAAATCGCTACGCGGAGCTTCTCGCCGATGCTGACGGCATAGTGATGGAAACGCTGGCCGAGCCCGGCCAGGTGGTGAGCGCCGGCCAGCCCGTCGTGCGACTTGCGCGAACCGGAGAGCGCGAAGCCATCGTGCAGCTTCCCGAGACCCTGCGCCCGGCACTGGGCTCGGTAGGCCAGGCCAAGCTGTACGGTGATCGCCGGGACCCGGTGCCCGCCAGGCTCAGGCAGCTCTCTGACGCGGCGGATCCGCTGACACGCACCTACGAGGCCAGGTATGTCCTGGACGGCGCGCTCGCGGAGGCCCCTCTGGGCGCCACCGTCACGCTCGAAATCGCCGATGGCTTGCCCGTCACGGCCGCACTTCAGGTCCCGATTGGCGCGCTGTTCGACGCAGGGAAGGGGACCGGCGTCTGGGCGCTGGAGGGCACGCCCGTCAAAGCCGTCTGGCGCCCTGTGCAGGTAATGGGACTTTCGGACGACATGGCGCAGGTCAAAGGCAGCCTGAAGTCGGGCGAGAGGGTCATTTCGCTCGGTGCGCACCTGATCAAGAACGGCCAGATCGTCAAGCCGCTGGGCGAGAGCAAAGATGCACGCTCCGGAGCTCAGCGATGAGTGAGGGGCGCTTCAATCTTTCCTCGCTCGCGGTTCGCGAGCGCTCCGTAACCGTCTTCCTCCTGTTCTTGATCTCGGTGGCGGGCGTCCTTGCGTTCTTCCAACTGGGCCGTGCCGAGGACCCTCCGTTCACGATCAAACAGATGACGGTCGTCACCGCATGGCCGGGAGCGACGGCGCAGGAGATGCAGGACCTGGTGGCCGAGCCATTGGAAAAGCGGCTGCAGGAACTGCGGTGGTACGACCGATCCGAGACCTACACGCGGCCCGGCCTGGCCTTCACGATGGTGTCATTGCGCGACGCGACGCCACCCTCCCAGGTGCAGGACGAGTTCTATCAGGCCCGCAAGAAGCTGGGAGACGAGGCAAAGAGGTTGCCCGCTGGCGTCATCGGGCCGATTCTCAATGACGAATACGCTGACGTGACCTTCGCACTCTTCGCTCTCAAGGCGAAGGGGGAGCCGCAACGACTGCTGGTGCGTGACGCCGAAGTGCTGCGCCAGCAGTTGCTGCATGTGCCCGGGGTCAAGAAGGTCAATATCATCGGGGAGCAGCCTGAGCGCATCTTTGTATCCTTTTCACACGATCGGCTGGCGACGGTGGGCGTCAGCCCGCAGGACATTTTCGCCGCACTCAACAGCCAGAACGTGCTGACGCCAGCCGGATCCATCGAGACCCGTGGGCCGCAGGTGTTCGTGCGAGTGGAGGGGGCCTTCGATAGCCTGGAGAAGATCCGCCAGACACCGATTGTGGCACGCGGACGCACTCTGAAACTCTCCGACGTGGCCACCGTCGATCGTGGCTATGAGGATCCGGCCACCTTCCTCGTTCGCAACAACGGCGAACCTGCGCTCCTGCTGGGTGTCGTCATGCGCGATGACTGGAACGGGCTGGATCTCGGCAAGGCGCTGGAATCGGAAGTCAGCAAGATCAATGCGCAACTGCCTTTGGGCATCTCGCTTGCCAAAGTCACCGACCAGGCCGTGAACATCAGTTCCGCGGTCGACGAGTTCATGGTCAAATTCTTCGTCGCGTTGCTTGTGGTGATGCTGGTGTGCTTTCTCAGCATGGGGTGGCGGGTAGGCATGGTGGTCGCCGCGGCCGTACCCCTGACCCTGGCTGCGGTGTTCGTCATCATGGCGGCCACGGGCAAGAATTTCGATCGCATCACGCTGGGCTCGCTCATCCTTGCATTGGGGCTGCTGGTGGACGACGCCATCATCGCCATCGAGATGATGGTGGTGAAGATGGAAGAAGGCTACAGCCGCGTGGCCGCCTCGGCCTATGCCTGGAGCCACACCGCCGCGCCGATGCTGTCCGGAACGCTGGTCACGGCCATCGGCTTCATGCCCAACGGTTTCGCGCGATCCACCGCGGGTGAATACACCGGCAACATGTTCTGGATCGTCGGCATCGCGCTCATCGTGTCCTGGGTGGTGGCGGTGGTGTTCACTCCCTACTTGGGCGTGAAGCTGCTGCCGGACATCAAGAAGGTGGAAGGCGGACATCAGGCCATCTACGACACCCGCAACTACAATCGCTTCCGGGAACTGCTGGCGCGCGTGATCGCGCGCAAATGGTGGGTCGCCGGCGCGGTGGTGGGACTGTTCGCGCTGGCCGTCGTCGGCATGGGCGCGGTCAAGAAGCAGTTCTTTCCCACCTCCGATCGACCGGAGGTGCTGGTCGAGGTGCAGATGCCCTACGGCACGTCCATCCAGCAGACCAGCGCCGCCGCGGCCAAAGTCGAAGCCTGGCTCGCCAGGCAGGAAGAGGCGCGCATCGTGACGACGTACGTCGGACAGGGCGCTCCTCGCTTCTTTCTTGCGATGGCTCCGGAACTGCCGGATCCGTCGTTCGCCAAGATTGTGGTACTGGCAGGCGATGACAAGGAGCGGGAAGCGCTGAAATTCCGGCTGCGCGAGGCGATTGCCGACGGACTGGCGCCCGAAGCGCAGGTGCGTGTCACCCAAATCGTGTTTGGTCCGCCATCCCCGTTCCCGGTGGCGTATCGGATCATGGGGCCGGACACGGACAGACTGCGCGAGATTGCCGGGGAGGTCGGCAACGTCATGCGTGCGAACCCGATGATGCGAACGGTCAACTCCGACTGGGGACCCCGCGTACCCACGCTGCACTTCGCACTGGATCAGGACCGCCTCAACGCCGTGGGCCTGACCTCGAACTCGGTGGCGACGCAATTGCAGTTCCTGCTCAGCGGTGCGCCGCTCACGGACGTACGCGAAGACATCCGCTCCGTGCAGGTGGTAGGTCGCGCGGCGGGCGATACGCGTCTGGATCCGCAGAAGATTGCGGACTTCACCTTGGTCGGAAGTGCGGGTCAACGTATCCCGCTCTCCCAGGTGGGGACCGTGGAAGTGCGCATGGAAGATCCCATCCTGCGCCGACGCGACCGCACGCCCACCATCACCGTCCGCGGCGATATCGCCGAAGGCTTGCAGCCGCCAGATGTCTCCACGGCGGTCCTGAAGGATTTGCAGCCGCTGATCGAGCGACTTCCGACGGGCTACCGCATTGAGCAGGCCGGTGCGATCGAGGAGTCCGGCAAAGCCACCGCCGCAATGATCCCGCTGTTCCCGATCATGATCGCACTCACGTTGCTTATCATCATTCTGCAGGTTCGCTCCATCGCCGCGATGGTCATGGTATTCGCCACCAGCCCGCTGGGACTCATCGGTGTGGTGCCGACCCTGCTGGTCTTCCAGCAGCCCTTTGGCATCAACGCACTGGTCGGACTGATCGCGCTGTCAGGCATCCTGATGCGTAACACCCTGATATTGATCGGTCAGATCCACCATAACGCGCAGGAAGGCCTGGGTCCTTTCGATGCCGTTGTTGAAGCGACCGTGCAGCGGGCGCGGCCCGTCATCCTGACCGCGCTGGCCGCGATTCTGGCCTTCATACCGCTGACGCACTCCGTGTTCTGGGGGACGCTGGCATACACGTTGATCGGGGGAACGCTGGCGGGAACCGTCCTCACGCTGGTCTTCCTGCCGGCGATGTATGCCATCTGGTTCAAGATCAAGCCGTCTTCACCCCATGAAAAGGCCGAGCCCGTGCTCGCGCCTGCACACTGAAGCGGGGGGTGACACATGGATGCCGAGCCTTTTGTACCGTTTGACCAGACGAGCGCCGATGCGACGCTGAGCCTGTTTCATCGGGCGTTTTCCCGTCCGCCTCTGCCCCACATGCATGGCTCTGCTTCTGACCGAGATTCCCGCTCCAGGCCTGTCGAGCGCGTATCGCTGGACAATGCGCGCCACGCCCCGGTCCAACCCTACCATCCACAACGCGGAGCCCATCACCATGGATGACGTCATCATCATCGGCGGCAGCTTTGCCGGTCTCGCCGCCGCCCTGCAACTCGGCCGTGCCCGCCGCAAGGTGACCGTTCTCGATACCGGCCTGCCGCGCAATCGCTTCGCGGGACACTCACATGGCCTGCTCGGCCATGATCACAAGCCACCGCTGGACATCTTGGCCGAAGCGCGGCGGCAGCTGGCGCGCTATCCCACCGTCAGGCTGGTGAATGCCCGGGCCGACAGCATCTCCGGCGCCATCGATGATTTCACCGTTCTCACCGGGGACGGCGAAAGCCTTGGGGCGCGTCGCCTGATCCTGAGCTATGGCGTCGTTGACCAGATCCCTGATGTTCCAGGCTTTGCGGAAGGTTGGGGGACAGCCATCGTGCCGTGCCCTTATTGCGACGGCTTTGAAGTCGCCGACCAGCATTGGGGCCTCGTCTGGTCCGGTCCGCAGTCGCACAATCATGTCAGGCTGTTCCACGATTGGACCGACAGGTTGACGCTCTTCGCCGACGGTCACGACATTCCGCCCGACGTCCGGGCCGATCTGGCGCGCCGCCACATTCCTGTCGTCGCTGGCCGGATCACCGGGATCACCAGTCACGGGAACCATAACGCCATCATCAAGCTCGATACCGGCCCCAATGTCGCGGTCGACATCCTGTTCGCCCATCCGCGCAACAAGCCGTCCGCAAGCCTGCATGAATCATTGGGCCTGGCCACGGTCGATACGCCCCTTGGCATCGTTCTCAAGGTTGACGAGCGCCGCGAAACCAGCATGCCCGGCATCTACGCCGCCGGCGACCTCGCCAACCCCCTCATGCCCTCGGTCACCACGGCATCATCGCAGGGCGCGATGGCGGGCATCTTCGCCCAGCAGTCGATGCTGGTTTGAATGCAGATTACTGCTCGACACGGCGGCAAGCTATCCAACGGTTGCGTGCCGGAAGCTGATTCCTGCGTCGCTAAAAAACAGGGCGACGCGATGAGAGGAGCTTCGCTTCGGGGGCAGGCCCAATCAGGAAGCTCCTGTAAAACTGACAACCGTGGAAGGGGATAAGCTATTGCGCAGAAAGCGGGGATGCCTGCGGGGATTCTTTCCAAGTGGATGCCATGAAAAAAGTCAGCGTGATCATCGGGGTCGTGGTGACGATCGCCGCCTTGGCTTGGATGGCAGGATGGCCGCGATCCGGAGAGCTTGCGGAAAAGCCTGTCTATTCCAGCTTGCAATCCGTCGAGCTGGAGCATCGGGGAGTCGTGGCGGATACAACCCTGCTCGTGCGGAAAGACAGTATAACGCTGGCGGGATTTCCCATCTCGTCGAATGAAAGGGTCTGGGTCGTGTTGAACCGCCCCAGGGGCGAGGGCCGTGTGTTCTCACTGCCGGAGGACGGGGAGGCACAGGTGGGGTGTCAGCTGGTTGCGGCACTCCCTGCTGAAACCGACGCGAAAGTCATGGACAGCCTGAGGTCGCGCTGCAAAAGCGAACGGCGTTAGCCCCCGTATGTCGATGAGTTTGGAGCCTCTGCTAATCGGGCTATTTTTGTGGCCACTAGATATGGCGTTCGAGGAAATTCCGCACCAACGGCAACGCTTCTTCAAAATGGGTTTCCAGCAACCAATGGCCAGCACCCTGGATGAGATGCAGTTCGGCCTGCGGTAGGTCGCGCAGATAGGCCCGCGCGGATTCGGCCGGCGTGTAGCCGTCCTCCGGACCCCACACAATCAGGGTAGGGGGCTGATGCTCGCGCAGATAGGCCTGATAGCGGGGGAATCAGGCCAGATTGGCCTCCAGCTTCTCCATCAGGCCGACGGCAACCTGCCGGCGCACCGGCGTATCCATCAGCGGCCAATCTCGCTCGCGTTCGATGTTCTCAGCGGCGAGCCAAAGCGACTCGTCCATATTGCCCTGGTGCCCACGGCCAAGCCATGGGAGGTTCCCGCGCACTCGAAGTTGGGCAACTGGAACGAATGCCCGGCGGCCGAAGTGCATGTCGCCTTTTTCAAGTCATGGTTCGAGCGGTATGGCGCAGTCGTGACCGCGATAGGCCCCGACACGGTGGAGTTCAGCGTCGCGAATCCGCCAAAGACCATGGAAGAAGCCCGCATCCTCGCCCGCGAACAGTTTGTCTATTGCGCGGATATCGTTTTCCAAGGCGTCCAGTCCGTGGAGAATCTCGCCAAGGTCCTCGTTAACGGCGGCAACTGGTACTTCTGGTGGGACTGACGGCCGCATTGCCAGTGGCAGGCGAGGTGGAGCCCACTGCCTCGCTGTCAGATAGTTGGCTGGCTTGGTTTTGACGGTTGGACTAGATGCCTTCTGACCCGTAGTAGACTTTGCGGACGCTCCGGTGTCGAACTGCCGAATGGACAGGAGAGGGCAATTGATCGAGCTTCCCGTCAGAGACCCCTGTGACCTGTGTGAAACGGCTGGGCGCGAAGACAGATGGGCGGTGATCGACGAGAGCGAACATACGCTCACCGTGATCAATCCGTGGCAATTCGAAGTCGGCCAGTGTTGCGTCATCACGCGCCGGCATGTCGCCACGCTGCTCGATCTTTCCCGGCAGGAGTGCGAGGAAGTGCTGATCTCGGCCAAGCGGCTCGCCGAGGCGCTCGTCAACGCTTACCAACCTCTCGGAATACTCACGTTCCAGAACAACGGGGTGTACAGCGGACAGGAAACACCGCACTTCCATTTCCATGTCGTGCCCCGGCAGAAGGGAAGCGATTGGGGCATCGGCCCGCCGCAACTCGCGACATTCGACGGCGCTGGGCGGCAACGAGGGACATCCCACGACCCCAGCGGCGATGCGCAACGTCTGGCGCGGGTTCGGGTCTCGGCGGTGCAACTGGCTGAAACCGCAGCCTTGATTCGTTCCAATCTGCCGAAGTAGCCAGACACGTGCTGTCTGGCAGGCTGGGCTGAGCAGGAGAGCGGGGGACGCTGAAGCCGGTCTGCTTCCGACCCAAGACGGACGTTCGCTCCCTACCGCAAACGCCGTATGCTGGTGGCATGCGGCCACCCCGTTCTCCCGATCTGATTGTCGACATCACTCTCGTGCCGGCCCTCAAGCGAGGGCGGGAGAGTGGATGGCGGCCAAACAATGATTTCGGGCTGCTGCATTACAACGATGCTCACATCGAGTTTTCTGACGGTGGCACGCAACCGGGCGAAACGGGGCGGGCGGAGTTGTGGCTGCTTGCCCCGGAACTGCAGGCGGGAAGGCTGAGCGAGGGATTCCAGTTCACCCTGCACGAAGGAGTGGATCTGATTGCGAATGGCGTCATCGTCCAGGTAATTCGAGCGGACCTGCGTGCTGGCAAGTAGGCGACGCCGGAGGTTCGCATTAAGCCGGAGTGCGGACACAGGTCCCGTCGAACTCAACCAGGAATCCGCGCAATCACCTTGATCTCGAACTGGAAGCCATACAGCCACGTCACGCCGATGCCGGTCAGCGTGGGATGCGGCGCCTCGCCCCAGAATTCGGGCACGATTTTCCATGCGCGTTCGAAGTTCCGCTCCGGGTCGACCAGGAAGACGGTGACATCCACGACGTCGTCGAAGGTGCAGCCGGCTTCGCCCAGAATGGCGTTGAGGTTGCGGAAGGCCTGGCGCACCTGTTCCTCAAAGTCCGGCTCGGGCGAGCCGTCCTCGCGGCTGCCGACCTGGCCGGACACGAACAGGAAGCCGTTGGAACGTACGGCCGGGGAATAGCGGTTGCGTTCGTACAGAGCGCGGCGGCCCGGGGGAAACACGACGTCACGGGTATTCACGGGAATCTCCTGGCGGGGCGGCGACCCCGGCTTCTGCCGAACACTCTAGGCAGGCGCCCCGGAGGGATAAACACGCCGAACGCGGGATCACTGTTTGTAGAATCCAAACAATCCCAACGTCCGGAACCCCCATGGACCGTCTCGATGCGATGCAGGCCTTCGTCCGCGTGGTGGAAACCGGCAGTTTCACCAAGGCGGCCGAGACCTTGCAGTCCAGCAGGACCCGCGTCACCCAGCTGGTGCAGCAACTGGAAACCCATCTGCGGGTCAAGCTGCTCAACCGCACCACGCGCAAGGTCAATGTCACCGCCGACGGTGCCGCGTATTACGAGCGGGTGGTGCGCCTGCTGGGCGATCTGGACGACGCCGAGACCAGCCTGTCCGCCGCCTCCGCATCGCCGCGCGGGCGGCTGCGGGTGGACGTGCCCGCACCGCTGGCCAGTCTGGTGCTGGTGCCGGCGCTGCCTGATTTCCATGCGCGCTATCCGGATATCCAGCTCGATCTGGGCGCGAGCGATCGCAAGGTGGATCTGATCGACGAGAACGTGGACTGCGTGGTGCGCGGCGGCGAACTCGCCGACCCGTCGCTTCGCGCCCGCCATGTCGCCGATCTTCCGCTGGGCGTGTATGCCGCACCGGCCTACCTCGCGCGCAACGGCACGCCGGCGCATCCGCAGGCGCTGGAAGACGGCCGGCATCGCATCGTCGTCTACCGCGGCTCAAGGATTCGCAGCGCCTTGATGTCCCCCCTGCGGCGGGGCGGGGAAGAAGTGCGCGTGCAGGGGCGCCACGTGCTGTCGGTGGATGACGGCAATGCCTATCTCGCCGCGGGCGTGGCCGGCCTGGGCGTGCTATGGCTGCCGCAGTACATGGCGCAGGGGGCGATGACGCGCAGTGAACTGGTGCCACTGTTCGAAGACTGGCAACTCGACGCGATGCCACTGTATCTGGCGTTTCCGCCCAGTCGGCATGTCAGCCGCAAGCTGCGCGTGTTCATCGACTGGGTGGTGGAACTGATGGCGCGGAACGCGCCCGTCATCCAGCCGCCGAGGGCGCCGGCGCCGCGATGAGACGCGACGGCCCATTGCCCTCAGCTGATTGCATTCAACAAGCCCATCAACCGGTACGGTTTGGGAATGAACTCGAAGCGCTCCGGCAGTTGCGGCAGGTGCCCGCGCTGATGCCCGGAGGCGACGATGATTTTCGCCGCGGGATTGAGTCGCGCGGCCTCGTGGGCCACATCGATGCCGGATACGCCGTCCGGCATGCTCACGTCGGTGATCACCGAATCGAACGGGATGCCGGTCTGGAGCAGTTCCAGTGCGGCGCGGCCATTGACGGCCACGCAGACCTCGAACCCTTCGGAAGACAGCGCATCGGCCACGACTTCCGCGATATCGGGTTCGTCTTCAACGAACAGAATCCTGCGAAGCTTCTCCATCGTCTTTCTCCATGCCTGCGGGCAACCAGATGCGGAACGTGGCGCCTCGCCCGGGACTGCTGGCGAGTTGGACGAATCCACCGGACTGGGTGGCCAGGCCGAACACCTGGCTGAGTCCGAGGCCGCTTCCCTTTCCTACTTCCTTGGTTGTGAAGAACGGGTCGAATACCTTGGCTTGCAACTCGACGGGAATGCCGGGGCCGTCATCGCTGACCTCGACGCAGGCATGGAGCGAGGGCTCGCTGTCGGGCTGCGAGGGATTGTTCATCGGGCCGGCGGACGTCCGCACGACGATATTGCCGTTCCCGGAGAGGGCGTCGCGGCTGTTGCAGATGAGATTGAGGATGGCCGCTTCCAGTTGGGCCCGGTCCACCAGCACGGGCGGCAGATTGTCGGACAACTCGAAGCGCAGGCTGACCTGGTCGGTGCAGGCGCGTTCGAACAGATCCGCCGACTTGCGAATGAGTTCGCTCAGGTGGGTCGGTTGTGAAAGCAGGTTCTGTCCGCGCCCGAAGGTCAACAACTGGCGGGTGAGCAGGGCGCCGCGATCGCAGGCACGGATGGCGGCTTTCAGTGGCGAGGCGATGTTGTCGTTCCCTACCGTCCTGGCCGCGATGACGTCCAGGCTGTTGAGGATCACCGTGAGCAGATTGTTGAAGTCGTGCGCCAGGCCGAGGGTGAGCTTGCCGATGGCTTCCATCTTCTGCGCCTGGAGCAGGGCTTCGCGCGCTTCCTCCAGCCGTTTCTGCGCCGAGTACCGCTCGGTCACGTCGCGGGTGACCTTGGCGAAGCCGATCAGGTCGCCGTTTTCCCGGATGGGTTCGATGACGATGCTGGCCAGGAACCGGCTGCCGTCCTTGCGCACGCGCCAGCCTTCGGCGGACAGGCCGCCCTGTTCGGCGGCGGCGCGGAGGTTGTTGTGCGGAACCTCGGCGGCGACGTCCTCGGGCGTGTAGAAACGCGAGAAATGCTCGCCGATGATTTCCTGCGCGGTATAACCCTTGATGCGTTCGCCGCCGGGATTCCAGGAGCAGATGTAGCCTTCCGGATCGAGCATGTAGATGGCGCAATCCGTAACGCTTTTAATCAGCAGTGGAAGTTGCCTGGATTCGTCCTCCAGTGTTTTCGGCTGGCTGAGTCTCGACATGCAGATGCCTCTTTGGCTCCGGAACCAGGAAAAAACTAGGGCGCGTTTTGTTAAGGAGGAGTGATTCGGACGGTGCCGTTCTTGCAGGAGATGCGGCAAGGGCGTATACGTGTATGGATTGCTGAGCGGCAGCTCATTCTCGCCATCCATCCAAGGCGACCACACTTCCTTTCGGCACACACTCATGGCCTTGTGGCCAAGGAAGCATCGTGTCCCGAGGTCGTCGTCAGGTGTTTGTCCTGCATGTGGGCGCCGCGCAGTCCGTCGGTCCGGACGAGCTTCGGCTCATGTGGGCGACGGCCTGCGGATCGCTGGACATCGACGTGACGCGACAGGCGCGCGGCGGCGGCGACCCCGGACGCCCGAGCTATGGACTCTGGGTGGGGGAAACGTTCGACCGGCATGGCGCGGAAACCCGGATGCGGGACCTGCTCATGGCGCGGGGTTATTTGTTCACTCTCAGAAGTACGGCCCAGTAGGAGGTTGCATGGCGTTCGATATCGGAATCGGGAAATGCCGTTCGTTGACCGGCGATACGGTGGATGTGTGGGTGGACAGCTCCGTGGTCCGCAGGATTCTTCCCGACGTGGCATGGAAGCAGGCCGGCATCAGCGTGCTGCGGATTCCGCAGGCGGTATGCAGCACGGTCAGGCCGCTGGTCGTGGGCGAGGAAGTCTTCCTGGGCAGCGACGCACTGAACGCGAAGAGCTTTGGCCAACTCGACTTCCACGGCACCGGGGATTTCAGCCGCGTCGGTCTGGGCAAGCTGGTGCCGGTCCTTGACGAAAGTCAGCCGCCGCCGCCGAGCCGGAAGAACAGCTGGCGTTGAAGAGCCTTCCGCCGGGCGGCGCCCGTTCGCTGCGGGAAAAGTCACCGGCGTCACGGATTGTCTGCCCGTTCCGCCTCGGCTAGAGTGCCGCGACCGAGGAGGACGCGCGATGACAAGGACGTTGTACCAACGGATCACGGGACTGGGCTGGCTGCTGGCCGGCCTGTGCGGCACGGCTTCGGCGCAGTCGCTGGACAGCATCTCCCTCGATGCACCCGTGCTGTCCGCCGGCGCCTATACCTGGGACGCGCCCGGCGCCCGTATTGAAGAAAGCCTGGATCTGGGCGATGAAATCTACGGTGGCACCCTGAATCTGACGCCCAAGGGCGGGCAGGGCGGCCAGTACCGCGTGCGCGTGCAGTTTGAAACCAGCCTGGGCATCAGCGGCGAAGGCCCGCACGTGGATCTGATCGACTTCCGCCATTGCGTCTCGCAGTGGCATGTCGCCAGCAGCGGCGACGGCCGCAGCTTCACCGTACCGACGCCGACCGACGAGGAACTCGAGTGCGTTCCCCAGGCCACGCCCGATGAAATCCGCGCCGCCACCCGCAAGGCACTGGCAGGTTGGGACCACGTGCAGGAGACCACGGAGCATTGGCTGGGTCTCATCAAGGACATCAAGTCACCGGCCGACTCGCCGATGTATTCGACCATCAGCGAAATCCGCATCCAGGTGGAAGCACGCGTGGACGGCCGCTGGAAGCCGGTGACGCTGCTGGTGTTCGCGGTGCCGATGGGGTGTTGAGGGGCGTACGACGGGCGCGCGAAAAGACAGGACCTTGGGAGGGGGAATGTACGAAGAACAAGTGGAAATCTATTCCGATCGCACCAATGCGGTCGTGCTGCGCCATCACGGGCGCAAGCATCCGGGCGTACTGGTGCAGGGTGACGCGTTGTTCACCCTGTTCCAGCGCGCCGATGCGGCCTGCGAGGCGGGGCGTGGCGTGCTGCATCCGGATGTCCACGGCGATCTGACGGATCTCCGGGACACCCTGCTGGCGTATCTGGACCACTACCGCACCGTGCTGAGCGAACATGGCTTGAGTCCCCCGTTCGCAGAATCGCCGTAGTGTCTGGGGCCTCACAGACCGGCGGCCGGCGCCGGCCGGCCGTGCTGCGCCCGCGTCATCCTTGGGAATCGCTACGTGGTTGCTCGCGGTACTGATGTTCTTTCTGGTGGAGTGCCTTGCGCTCAAAAGACAGGACGGACCGAGACCCGCGCTACGATGAGGGCGTTGCCCGGGTACGCCACAGCCAGATCGCCAACGGAACGAAGGTCAGATAGACCAATGGCAGGTACAGCGTGCCGTAGAGCGCGTCGAACTTCGGCCCGATGAGATAGCTGTCGATCATCCGCAGGAACAGTCGCGCGGCATTGAGGCCGAATGCCCACAACGCCAGCCAATGCACGCGGTCGCGGCCCAGCGCAAGGCACACCAGCACGCTGCCCAGCAGCCACGACAGGCCCAGCGGGAAGTACAGCGCGTACTGCACGGACTGGAAGCTGCCTTGTGCGGCCAGGATGCGCGCATGTTCCGCCGCATCGGCCGTGGCCTGGTACTGCTCAGGCAGGGCCAGATAGACATGGAACAGTTCCACCGCGCGCAGCTGGACTTCCAGCAGGCAGAACACGAAGAAACCGAGAAACGCCAGCGCCGCCAGTGTCGGGTTGCGCCGCCAGGCGATGCCGCAGGCCACCAGGAACAGATAGGCCAGTCCGAAGAACGACAGCAGCATGCTGACCGCCCGCGCGACATTGAGGGGATGCGGACCTTGCAACAGCTGTTGCACCGGATCGCCGGCCTCCGGCAGGTGCCCGAACACGTACCACTGGAACGACTGCACCGCGACGTAGATCAAGGCGACGACGGCGGCAATGCGACGATGCCGGGGGGTATCGAACATGCGGACTCCCAGAAGGGGACGGGAACGATCGGGCGCAAGCGTACCTGAATCGGAGCGCCGGGAGAGGGCGGGCTTCCGTTTCATGCATGCGTCTTTCTTTGATGGCGGTCTGATACGCAGGTCGCTGATGCCGGGCAAAGTCCCTTCCCCCGCAACGCGGGGGAAGGTGCCCGAAGGGTGGATGGGGGCGCCTTCCGCCCTGCCGCCATGTTCCGCTCGCCATCCTGTTAACGCCGGTGAGCCGCGGATGCTTCTCCCTTCCGCGGAAATGGATCCCAGCGTTCGCCGGGGGGACGGGAGTGGAATGTGGCGAAGGGATGGAGCGTGCGGGATCGGGGGACAGGAAGTTCACTATGGACTCCGGTTCCGCTTCATGCGCATCCGCGGGCACACACCCCTCAACCGTCCAGCATCGCCTGCGCCAGATCGGCCACGGCAAAATCCGAAGCGATGCCCTGTTCGTCCTCATCCTCCATGAACCATGCCGCCGACAGGCCGGCGAAGGCGACCACCCAGCGCAGCAGGCGTTGCGGTTCCAACTGCGCGGCCTCGGCAATCACGTCGAGTTGGCGATGGAAGCGTTCGGGCCGAGTGACGATGGGCAGTTCCGGATTGGTCAGCAGGTTGGCGTAGTCGAAACCGCGTTCACCGGTGACGTATTTGGGGTCGATGGCCAGCCAGCCGCGCTCGCCGAAATCCAGCACGTTGCGGTGATGCATGTCGCCGTGCAGAACCACCGGATCCTGCGGGTGATCCAGCAGTGCCTGGGCGGTAGCCCACGACCGGGCGAAGCGTACGCTTTCTCCCGCCGCCGCTTCCAGCGAACGGAACCACGGCCGCAGCGGCACCAGTCCCGCAGGCGGTGGAGCGGCGCGTGGCGCGTGCAGGCGGGCAAGGGTAGCGCAGAGGATGCGGCTGGCTTCATCGTCCTGGCCGTCCAGCGCCATCGCGAACAGGTCGCGTGTGCCGGTGGCACGTTCCATCAGCACCGTGTCGCTTTCGTGTGCATACACGTGCGCTGCACCATCGCCGTTCCACCAGCGCAGCAGCGTACCGCCGGATTTTTCTTCCTGCGTCAGTGCCCGCTTGAGGATGGCGGGACGGCCCTGCCAGCGTACGGGCAGCAACTGGCTGCCAGGTGTGACGAAAGCATCGCCATCAACAGTGAGTTGCCACCGGTCGAGCAGGGGTTGCCAGTTGAAGGAGGGAGGGTTCATGCGACCGGATCATAGCCAACCTCGCTACCATCACCGAACCGATCCGGCATTCCTGTGGGAGCGACGTCAGTCGCGAATTTCTCGATCGAGGTTGATCAGTGTCGATGCAACTTTTCGGGCATCGCGAATCGCGACTCACGTCGCTCCCACAAGGGGTAAAAGAAAAAGGCCGCATCGCGGCCTTTTTCCTTCCACTCACGCGGCGGGTTGCCGCAGCGCTTCCGAATCCCAGCCGGGACGCGGGGCGAAACGATCACCGTGGCGCGCTTGCAGGGCCTTGAGCCTGGCCAGCAGCGTGTCGGCGCCGGTGCTGCGGATGTACTGGATGGGGCCGCCGCGGAACGGGGCGAAACCGGTGCCGAAGATCACGCCGGCATCCAGCAGGTCGCCGTCGGACACCACGCCGTCGTGCAGGCAGGCCACTGCTTCGTTGAGCAGCGGCAGGATCAGGCGATCTTCCAGGTCCTCCGGCGCCTTGTAGTCCTGCGGCACCTCCGGCTTGACCGGCTTGCCGTTCTCCCACTTGTACAGGCCCTGGCCGTCCTTCTTGCCGCGCTTGCCGGTTTCCACGTTGCCGAGGGCGGCGGGAACGGTCAGGCCAAGGAACGGGGCCAGTTCCATGCCCACGCCGGCGGCCACGTCCAGGCCGACGGTGTCGATCAGTTCGATCGGCCCCATCGGCATGCCGAACTTCACCGCCGCCTTGTCGATGACCGGGCCGGGAATGCCCTCGGCGTACGCGTTGGCCGCTTCCAGCATGTACGGGAACAGCACGCGGTTGACCAGGAAGCCGGGCGTGCCGGCGACCGGCACCGGCAGCTTGTCGATGGCCTTGCAGAACGCGGCCAGGCGCTTTTCGGTTTCCGGCGCCATCGCGTCGTGGCGGATGATTTCCACCAGCGGCATCAGCGCGACCGGATTGAAGTAGTGCAGGCCGGCGAACTGCGCCGGGCGCTGGATGTGCTCGCGCAGTTCGGTCAGCGGAATCGAGGAGGTGTTGGTGGTCAGCAGCGCATCGGGCTTCAGGCGCGGCTCGACCGACTGGTACAGATCGCGCTTGGCTTCCGGGTTCTCGATGATCGCCTCGATCACCAGATCCGCTTCCGGCACGCCAGCGCCTTCGAGATCGCTCTTCAGCCGCGCGGCCACCGCCGGACGCTTTGCGTCGTCCTTCACCCGCTTGGCGAACAGTTCCTGCGCGCGGGTCATCGCGCCATCGATGAAGCGCTGCTCGCGATCCTGCAGGGTGACGTCGAAACCCTTGTAGGCCGACCACGCGGCGATGTCGCCGCCCATCACGCCGGCACCGACCACATGCACCCGCTGGATGCCATGATCCTTGCCGCCCAGGCCCTTGAGCCGCTCGGTCAGGAAGAAGATCCGCACCAGGTTGCGCGCGGTCGGGGTGGAGGCCAGCTTGACCACTGCCTTGCGCTCGGCGTCCAGGCGGCCCTGGATGCCCTTGCCACCGGATTGCAGCCAGGTGTTGATGAGCGCGTAGGGCGCGGGGTAGTGCGCACGCGGCGCCTTGCGGGCGACCTGCTTGGTCATCTGCGGCGCCAGGATCCTGCGCGCGATCCAGGTGTTGCTGATCCAGCCCAGGAAACGTTGCTGGAACGGACGCTGCACGCCGTTCTGGATCAGGCCGACGGCGGTGTCCAGCAATACCGCCGGCTCCACCACCTTGTCGACCAGGCCCATCGCGCGGGCGGCGCTGGCCGACAGCGTGCGGCCGGTGAGCATCATGTCCATCGCCTTGGGTGAGCCGACCAGTCGCGGCAGGCGTGCGCTGCCGCCCCAGCCCGGGAAGATGCCCAGCTTCACCTCGGGCAGGCCGATGCGGGTGGACGCATCGCTGGAGGCCACGCGATAGCGGCAGGCCAGCGAAATCTCGGTGCCGCCGCCCATGCAGAAGCCGTGGATGGCCGAGACGGTCGGGCAGGGCAGTTCGGCCAGCTTCTGGAACACGGTCTGGCCGCGGCGGATGGCGTCGTTGACGGTGCCGCGGCGATCGAACTCCTGGAACTCCGTCAGGTCCGCGCCGGCGATGAAGCCGGAGCTCTTGGCCGAGCGCAGCACCAGCCCCTTGGGCGGGTCGATGGCGAGGCGTTCGAGCAGATCGGACAGCTCGATCAGGGCGTCCTGGGAGAACGCGTTGACGCTGGCACCCTGGCGGTCGAAGCTGAGGACGACGATGCCGTCGCTGCGCAGTTCGGTCTGCCAGTGACTGAATCGAAGCCCATCGAAGTTTGCGGCCATGATCGGACCATCCGTTTACGTATGGACAAGACCGCTATCATCCCGAGGTTGTTTAACCCGCGTCAAATCCGCATATCCGGGACAGGGGTTGACCGGCGGCAGGGGAAATGATCCTGCGCCGACGGTTAAATTCTTGATATCCCGCCGGTTTTTTCCGACTGGCAGCGGCGTTTCCGGCCTCGCTCGCCGGTTCCCGCCTGCGGTCGGGAGAAGACGGTGACGGGAGAGGGAAACGGGGCCGGTCAGGCCCGCTGCCCGCCCGTGAACTTTTTTCCGCGGATGCGGTCACATTGCCCGGCTGATGGCCGAGCTCACAGGAGTGCAGCCCGGCATGGCCGGAACCGATTCAACACAGGAGTTGGACCTCGAACTGGTCAAGCGGGTGCAGCGCGGCGACAGCGCGGCCTTCGATCTGCTGGTGCGCAAGTACCAGCATCGGGTGGTGGCCCTGATCGGGCGCTACATCCATGACTGGAGCGAATGCCAGGACGTGGCCCAGGAAACCTTCCTGCGCGCATATCGCGCGCTGGGGAACTTCCGCGGCGATGCCCAGTTCTATACGTGGCTTCATCGGATTGCAGTGAATACCGCCAAGAACCACCTTGTAGCGCACAACCGCAGGCCGCCGACGGATGACGTCGACGCCGCCGACGCCGAGCAGTACGACGCCGGCAGTCGTCTTCGCGACACGGATACCCCCGAACGCGAATTGATGCGCCAGGAACTGGAGCGCACGGTGATGAAGGCCGTGGACGCGCTGCCCGAGGAATTGAGGACCGCCATCACCCTGCGCGAGGTGGACGGTCTGAGTTATGAGGAAATCGCGCAGAAGATGGATTGCCCCATCGGCACCGTGCGTTCACGCATTTTCCGTGCGCGTGAAGCCATCGATGCCGAGTTGCGACCCTTGCTCGATACAGAAAGTGCCACCCGGGAGCGTAGCCGCCCATGACCGTAGAACTCGACAAACTGGACATCCACAACCGCCAGCAGCTTTCGGCGTTGATGGACGGTGAGTTGTCGCCCGATGAAGCCCGTTTCCTGCTGCGCCGCCTGCAGCACGACGGCGAACTGAATGCCTGCTGGGAACGCTGGCAGCTGTGCGGCGACGTGCTGCGCGGCCAGGCCCAAGCGCCGGCGCCGGAAGGCTTCGCCGCCCGGGTGGCGCTGGCCGTGGCCGCCGAGGCCCGCCAGCCGTCCGCCAACCAGGAAACGACCGGCGCGCCGCGTGGCCGCCTGGCCCGCTGGGGCGGTGGCGCATTGGCCGCCTCGGTCGCCCTGGTCGCCTTGTTCATGGCCCGCCAGCAGGCGCCGCAGGATGACGCCGCCTCCGCCGCGCCTTCGGTGGCCGCGGTGCCGGCCGCGCCGGTCGAAGGAACGGGTGTTCCCGCTACCGCCGATACCGGCACCCTGGCCGATGGCGCCGGAGCGGCCGAACAGGCCCTGGCCTCGGCGGCGACCGCCGCAGTGGCCGTGGCCAGCGTGCCGCGCCGTGCCGATGCGGCGTCCCGCCGCAGCGCCACCCGCACCCAGCAGGCGGCCCGCAGCGCCGCGAGCCGGGTGATGCGTGAACCGGTCCGGGCCGTGGCCCGTGTCGCGCCGCCGGTCTCGTTGCCTGCGACCACCGCGAACAACACGCCCGTCCTGCCGGGAACTGTCTCCCCGGCGGCCGCCATCGCCCGCAACGGCGATCCGTTCTCGCCGGCGCCGGCCGCACCGCAGGCACGGCCGTGGCCGCGCTCGACGCTGTCGCAGTACCCGGCCAGCGGTGCCTTCAACGCCGGTTTCTCCAGCGATTCGGGCGCCCGCACGTTCTATCCGTTCGAGCCCTCGCCCGAGGCCTCGTCGGTACCGCCGGTCGAGCCGGCCCGGGCGCCGCAGCGCTGAACGCGGTCGCATCGTCATTCCCCGGCGCGGGACCGCGCCGGGTTTCCCACCCCTAGAACCGTCATCCAATCGAGGCCCGCATTCGATGAGCCTGAGTGCCCGTTCCAACGTGTTGTCCCTGCTGATCCTCACCGTGCCGCTGGCCGCCTGCGCGCGCCCGGCCGAGCCCGTGCCGGCGACGCCGGTCGCCGCGACCGTGCCCGCGGTGGCGCAGTCGTCGGCGCCGCAACTGGTGAGCGGCCTGCCGGATTTCACCAATCTGGTCGAACAGGTCGGTCCCGGCGTGGTCAACATCGAAGCCCGGATCGGCAGCCGCCGGACCGCCGATGCCGGCGAGGCGATGGGCGAGGACGAGATCCCCGAATTCTTCCGTCGCATGTTGCCGCCGGGTTTCCAGATGCCGGGCCCGGGTGATCGCGGCCGTGGCCCGCGCGGTGTTTCCGCCGGTTCGGGCTTCATCATTTCCGCCGATGGCTACGTGCTGACCAACCACCACGTGATCGATGGCGCCGACGAGGTGAAGGTGAAGCTGCCGGATCGCCGCGAGTTCACCGCCAAGGTGATCGGCAGCGACCAGCAGTACGACGTGGCGCTGCTGAAAATCGAGGCCAAGGGCCTGCCGGTGGTGCGCCTGGGCGATTCCAGGACGCTCAAGCCGGGCCAGTGGGTGGTGGCGATTGGTTCGCCGTTCGGCCTGGACCACTCGGTCACCGCCGGCGTGGTCAGCGCGGTCGGTCGCAGCACCGGCGGCCAGGAACAGCGCTACGTGCCTTTCATCCAGACCGACGTGGCGATCAACCAGGGCAACTCCGGTGGTCCGCTGCTCAATACCCGCGGCGAAGTGGTCGGCATCAACTCGCAGATTTTCTCCGCCTCCGGCGGCTACATGGGTATCAGCTTCGCGATTCCGATCGACCTGGCGATGGGCGCGGTGGACCAGCTGAAGTCGACCGGCAAGGTCAGCCGCGGGCAGTTGGGCGTGGTGGTAGAGCCGCTGACGACGGAAAAGGCACGCGGCATGGGCGCCACTGACTCGCGTGGCGCGCTGGTCAACCAGGTATTGGAAGACAGCCCGGCCGCGAAGGCCGGGCTGGTGCCGGGCGACATCATCACCGGCTTCAACGGCGCGCCAATCAACGACTCCTCGGATCTGCCGCCGCTGGTGGGCGCGCTGATGCCGGGTACCAAGGCCACCATCACGGTCATACGTGACGGCAAGCCGAAGGACCTGAACGTGACCCTGACCGAGCTCAGCGAGGAATCGGCGTCGGCCGGCGGGCTCCCCGCCGTTCCGGGCAAGCCGGCCCAGGCCTCCGGCAACAATCCGCTGGGAATCGTCGGCCAGGATCTGGACGCGAATGCCCGCAAGCAGATGGGCCTGAAGGCGGGCGAGGGCGTGTTGATCTCGCGCATCAATGGCAGCGCGGCCCGTGAAGCCGGGTTGGCTCCGGGCATGGTGGTGCTGCAGGTCGGACGCACGCCGGTCGGTTCGGCCGCCGCGCTCAACGGCCAGCTCAAGGATGTCAAGGCGGGTCAAACCGTGATGTTGCTGGTCCGGCAGGGCGGCGTGACGCGCTTCCTGGCGGTGACCGCCGGCGACGACAAGCCGTAAGCCCGCTTCCGGCTGTGCCATCGAACGCCCGCCGGAGGTTCCGGCGGGCGTTCATGTTTGTGGGGCGGAGGTAGGGATTGCCCCCGGCCATGCGATAATGCCCCGTTATCCTGACGACGGCCGTGGCCGCCGCCCCCACATGTCCTCTGATTCCATGCGGAACATCCGCAATTTCTCCATCATCGCGCACGTCGACCATGGCAAGTCGACCCTGGCCGATCGCATCATCCAGCTTTGCGGTGGCCTCCAGGCCCGCGAAATGGAAGCGCAGGTGCTCGACTCCAATCCGATCGAGCGCGAGCGCGGCATCACCATCAAGGCGCAGTCCGTGTCCTTGCCGTACAAGGCCAAGGACGGGCAGACCTATTTCCTGAATTTCATCGACACCCCCGGCCACGTCGACTTCAGCTATGAAGTCTCGCGTTCGCTGGCGGCCTGCGAAGGCGCGCTGCTGGTGGTCGATGCCGCCCAGGGCGTGGAAGCGCAATCGGTCGCCAATTGCTACACCGCGGTGGAGCAGGGGCTGGAAGTGGTGCCGGTGCTGAACAAGATCGACCTGCCCACCGCCGACATCGAACGCGCCAAGAGCGAGATCGAGGCGGTCATCGGCATCGACGCCGAAGACGCGGTGCCGGTCAGCGCCAAGACCGGCCTGAACGTGGATCTGGTGCTGGAAGCCATCGTCCAGCGCATTCCGCCGCCGCAGCCGCGCGACACCGACAAGTTGCAGGCGCTGATCATCGACTCCTGGTTCGACAACTACCTGGGCGTGGTCTCGCTGGTGCGGGTCATGCAGGGCGACATCGTTCCGGGCAGCAAGATCCTGGTGATGTCGACCGGCCGCACCCACCAGGTCGACAGCGTCGGCGTGTTCACTCCCAAGCGCAAGGTGCTGTCGAAGCTGGGCGCGGGCGAGGTGGGCTGGATCACCGCATCCATCAAGGATGTGCACGGCGCGCCGGTGGGCGACACCCTGACCCTGGCCGGCGACCCGGCCCCCAAGCCGCTGCCCGGCTTCCAGGAAATGCAGCCGCGCGTGTTCGCCGGCCTGTTCCCGGTGGATGCCGAGGATTACCCGGCGTTGCGCGAGGCGCTGGAGAAGCTGCGTCTGAACGATGCCGCGCTGCGCTTCGAGCCGGAAAGCTCCGAGGCGATGGGCTTCGGCTTCCGCTGCGGCTTCCTGGGCATGCTGCACATGGAAATCGTGCAGGAACGCCTGGAGCGCGAGTACGACCTGAACCTCATCAGCACCGCGCCGACGGTGGTCTATGAAGTCCTCAAGACCGACGGCACGGTGATGCCGCTGGACAACCCGGCCAAGTTGCCGCCGGTGAACCAGATCGAGGAAATCCGTGAGCCGATCATCCGTGCCAACATTCTGACCCCACCGGACTACGTGGGCAGCGTGATCACGCTGTGCGAGGAAAAGCGCGGCAGCCAGATCGGCATCACCTACATGGGCAGCCAGGTGCAGATCAGCTACGAGCTGCCGATGGCCGAAGTGGTGCTGGATTTCTTCGACAAGTTGAAGTCGGTGAGTCGCGGTTACGCTTCGCTGGACTACCACTTCCTGCGCTTCCAGGCCGGTCCGTTCGTGCGCGTGGACACCCTGATCAACGGCGACAAGGTCGACGCGCTGTCGCTGATCGTCCACCGCGGCCAGGCCGATCGCCGCGGCCGCGAGTTGACCGAGAAGATGCGCGAACTGATTCCGCGGCAGATGTTCGACGTGGCCATCCAGGCCGCGGTCGGCTCGCAGATCATCGCCCGCAGCACGGTCAAGGCCATGCGCAAGAACGTGCTGGCCAAGTGCTATGGTGGCGACATCACCCGCAAGAAGAAGCTGCTGGAGAAGCAGAAGGAAGGCAAGAAGCGGATGAAGCAGGTCGGCCGCGTCGAAATCCCGCAGGAAGCCTTCCTGGCGGTGTTGCAGGTCGACAACAAGTAAGCTGGGCGTCGGGGACGCGGCGAGGAACCGGACCGATGGCGGTCCCGCTCCAGACGAATCCCCACTCCCGAATCCCCAATCCCGTTCCGAAGGAACACTAGATGGTCTGGTTCGAAACTATCCTGGTCGTGTTGACGCTGCTCACCGGCGTTGTCTGGCTGCTCGACAAACTGTTCTTCGCCAAGCGCCGTGCCGCGCGCGGCGGATTGCTGGACGAGGAACCGGTGCTGGTGGACTACTCGCGGGCGTTCTTCCCGGTGCTGGCGATCGTGCTGGTGCTGCGCAGCTTCGTCGCCGAGCCGTACAAGATCCCGTCCAGTTCGATGATGCCGAACCTGCTGATCGGTGACTTCATCCTGGTCAACAAGTTCGCCTACGGCCTGCGCCTGCCGATCAACAACCGCAAGTTCGTCGCCATCGGCGAGCCCAAGCGCGGCGACGTGGTGGTGTTCAAGCCGCCGCACGATCCGGAGAACAACTGGATCAAGCGCGTGATCGGCCTGCCGGGCGACCGTATCGGATTCCAGGGCAACACCGTTTCCATCAACGGACAGCCGCTGGCCTACCAGACCCTGGGCACCTACGCCGGCCGCGGCCTGCCGATGGGCGCCGAGAGCGCGACCCTGCTGGAGGAACAGCTCCCGGGCCGCCCGCACAAGGTGCTGGAAGTGCTGGACCGGGCGACCGGCGAGGGCGAATGGATCGTGCCGCCGGGCCACTATTTCGTGATGGGCGACAATCGTGATAATAGCGAGGACGGCCGGCTGTGGACCCAGACCCACTTCCTGCCGGAAGAGAATCTGCGCGGCAAGGCCTTCCTGATCTGGCTGAACTGCGAGGATTGGTTCTGCAAGGGGAGCTTCGAACCGTCCCGGATCGGCAACCGCATCCAGTGACGGCAACATCATCCTAGGGCGTGCTCAACGGGGGAATGGCAATGAATCACAAGCGTCAGGGCGGCATCACCTTGATCAGTTTCCTGATCGTGCTCGGTGTGGTCGGATTTGCGGCCTTCATCGGCATGAAGCTGTTTCCGATGTACCAGGAGTACTACTCGGTCAAGAGCTCGATGAAGGGACTGGAAGTCGAGCCCGGCATCGGTGACATGGATCCGTCCAAGATCCAGGATCTGTTCTTCCGTCGCCTCTACATCAACTATTCCGAGAACGTGAAGCCGAACAACGTGAAGTTCGAGCGCACCGACGGCGGCTGGCTGATGCGGGTGAACTACGAAGTGCGCCGTCCGCTGGTCGGCAACCTGGACGTGGTCGGCCGTTTCGACACCACCCAGGAACTGACCCGTCGTGGCGGTTCGGAATAAGGCTTGAGCGCACTCCGGCTCACGCACGAGTTCGTCAATCAGGGTTTGCTGGGGCAGGCCCTGACTCACCGCAGTGCCGGGGCACCGCACAACGAACGGCTGGAATTCCTCGGTGACGGCATCGTCAACCTGCTGGTCGCCGAGGCCCTGTTCCAGCGCTGGCCCAAGGCCGACGAAGGCGCGCTGACCCGCGCGCGCGCCGAACTGGTGCGCGAGGCATCTCTGGCCACCATCGCCCGGCGCATGGAACTGGGCGTGCGGCTGACCATGGGGCCGGGCGAAATGAAATCCGGCGGGCACCGCCGCGACTCGATCCTCGCCGATGCGCTGGAAGCGCTGGTGGCCGCCATCTACCTGGACGCCGGCTTCGAAGCCTGCCGCGCGGTGGTGCTGCCATGGTTCGAGGATTCGCTGGCCGCGCTGCCGGTCGGCAAGCCCGAAAAGGATGCCAAGACCCGCCTGCAGGAATGGTTGCAGGCGCGCCAGCGCCCGCTGCCGCTGTACGAGCTGGTATCCGAAAGCGGTGACGATCACGCCAAGCAGTTCGTCGCCCGTTGCAGCATCCAGGAGCCGCCGCTGTCGGCCGAGGGCGAGGGCACCTCCCGGCGCATCGCCGAACAGGCCGCCGCCGCGGCGCTGCTGGATCAACTGGCCGAGACCAAACGGAACACCGTCGAATGAGCGACACCCCCCAAACGCACAGCGGCAGCGTTGCCGTGATTGGCCGCCCCAACGTGGGCAAGTCGACCCTGACCAATGCGCTGGTCGGTGCCAAGGTCAGCATCGTGTCCAGCCGGCCGCAGACCACCCGCCATCGGCTGCTGGGCATCGCGACCTTCCCGGAAGGGCAGATCGTGCTGGTCGACACACCCGGATTGCACAAGCAGCAGGGCAAGTTCTCCGCCTCGGCGATGAGCCGGGTGATGAACCGCGCCGCGCGCGGCGCGCTGGAAGGCGTGGACGCCGGCCTGCTGGTGATCGAGGCGGGCCGTTGGGAGGACGAGGACACCTTGGCCTACAACGTGCTCAGCGACGCCGGCATCCCGGTGGTGCTGGTGATCAACAAGGTGGATCGGCTGCGCGAGAAGAGCGCGCTGCTGCCGTTCCTGGCGCAGGTTTCCGAGGGGCGCAAGTTCGCCGCCGTGCATCCGATCTCCGCGCTCAAGCGCAATGGCCTGGAAGCACTGGTGAAGGACGTGCTGGCGCTGCTGCCGGAAGCGCCGCCGATGTTCGGCGAGGACGAAATCACCGATCGCAGCGAACGCTTCCTGGCCGGCGAACTGATCCGCGAGCAGCTGATGCGCCAGCTCGGCGCGGAACTCCCATACGCCACCACCGTGGAAATCGAACGCTTCACCGAGGAAACCTCGCCCAAGCAGGGCGAACTGCTGCGCATCGGCGCGGTGGTGTGGGTCGAGCGCGAAAGCCAGAAAGCGATCGTCATCGGCAAGGGCGGCGCGCGGCTGAAGGAAATCGGCAGCAAGGCACGCATGCAGATGGAACACCTGTTCGGCCGCAAGGTCTTCCTGGAAACCTGGGTCCGCGTGCGCGAAGGCTGGTCCGACGACGAAACCGCCCTCAAGGCGTTCGGCTATGAGTAAGGCGGGAATGGGGAACGGGGAATCGGGAATCGTCCGGTTCCATCTGATTTCCCTTCTCGCTGTTACCTCGGACACCGCAGATGTCGGCAGACAATGCGACACGGCTTTCACGAATCCCCAATCCCCGATCCCGAATCCCGGCGGCTGAAATGCACCTCATCGGCGAACACGCGTTCGTCCTGCATGCGCGGCCCTGGCGCGAGACCAGTCTGCTGGTGGAAGTGCTGAGCGAGGACCACGGCCGGCTGGGGCTGGTGGCGCGCGGGGTGACCGGGCCGAAGAAGCAGGCGTTGCGCGCGGCGCTGCAACCGTTGCAGTACATCCGGCTCGATGCCGAACTGCGCGGCGAACTGGCCCGACTGGTGGCCGCCGAGGCGCTGGACACCGCGCCGCGGCTGGGCGGAGACGCGATGCTGGCGGGGTTCTACCTGAGTGAGCTGGTGCTGCGGCTGGCGCCGCGCCACGATCCGCTGCCGGACCTGTTCCATGCCTACGCCGCCGCGCGCGAACGGATCCGCGGTGGCGAGCCGCTGGCGTGGACGTTGCGCCGGTTCGAACGCGATCTGCTGGAGGCGCTCGGGTTCGGTTTCTCGCTGGAACACGACAGCGACGGCCGCGCGATCGATCCGGCGGCACGCTACCAACTGGATCCGGAACAGGGACCGCGCCGCTTGCTCAGCGATCGCGGCCACAGCGAGCGCAGTGCCGCCGCGACCGGCCGCGCGCTGCTGGCGCTGGCCGCCAACCAGGCGCCTCCCGCCGAGGATCTCGCCAGCCTGCGCCTGGCCCTGCGCGGCGTCCTGGCGCATCACCTGGGGCCGCGCGGACTCAAGTCCTGGGAACTGATCAGCGAGCTGGGGCGATTGAAACCACGCGGCTGAGGCGTGGAAATAACAGCATCAACCGCGGAGCGCATCGGCCGCGGCGCGGAAATCCATCAGTGCCTGCAGTGAGCCCGGGGCGTGGTGCAACTGCTGCGCGGCCGTTGCCAGCCGGCTGGCGCCCACGAACCCGCAACTGGCGCGCAGCTTGTGCAGGACCGCGCGCAGGGCTTCCTGGTCGCCGTTGCGGAAGGATTGTTCGACCGTGCCGACGCTGGCGGGCAACTCGTCCAGGAACAGCTGTCGCAATGTGGTGACGTGCTGCGCGTTGCCATTGAGCGCCTTCAGCGCGGCGGCCTCATCCCAGTCCTGCGGGATCGCCGCGCTGGCCGGCAGATGCCGGCGCACGACCGCTTGCAGATCGGCCGCGGACAGCGGCTTGACCAGCACCGCCGCGAAGCCGGCCGCGAGCAGCGACTCGCGCCGGTCCGCCGAAGGATCCGCGGTGTGCGCCAGGGCGACCGTGCGTGCCCGCAGCCGGCGCAGGCCGGCAAGCAACTGCGCGCCGCTGCCGTCGGGCAGGTTCGCATCGATGAGCCAGAGGTCGTGCTGGTCCTCGCGTCGCAGCGCGCCGGCGACGGAGTCGGCACTGTCGACCTGCGCCGGCAGCGCCTGCAGCGCGGCCAGCATGAAGGCATGGCTGATCGGGTCGTCCTCGACCAGCAGCAGGCGTGGCTTCATTCCTTCGTCCCCGGACATCGTTATGCTGCCTCCATGTGCTTCCGCATGTTAACGCTGCTGGTGTGGGTGGGGTTGACTCCGCTGGTCCCGGCGCAGGCCCGCGTCGCCAGCGCCCACATCACCCGGATAAGTACGCCGGTGGCGGTGCTGGAAGACGTGGACGTGCGCCTGGCCTGGCCGGCGGACGCGGACGCCGGTGAGCTGTCCCTGCGGGCCCGGGGCCTGCGCGCGGACGATCTGGGCTACCACTGGCGAGACGTGCGCTGGAGTTGCCCGTTGCGGCGCGGGACCGGGGAACCTGGCGGTGCGATGGCCGGGTGAGCCAGGCCGGCGGTTCTCCGCTGCGGCTGGACGTGGCCATCGATGTGGCCCATACCCGCGCCCGGCTGGCCGGCGGCCCCGCGTCACTGGCGATGGAGCGCAACGCGGCCGCGCCGGACCTCACCCGGATCGATCTGGTGCAGGTCCCGGTGAGCTGGGCGCAGGCGCTGGTCGCGCGGGGATGGGCGGAGGCGCGACTGAAAGACGGGCGTCTGGATGGCCGGCTGGACCTGAGGGTCCCGGAGCACGGTCCGCTGCAGGTGTCCGGACCGCTTCGCCTCGGCGGCCTGTCGCTCGATACGCCGGACGGCCGCATCGCCGCCGAAGGCCTGTCCGCTGCCCTGCGAATGGACTACCGGCAGTTTCCCCGGCAGACGCTGGTCACCCTGGATGGCGAACTGCGGGGCGGCGAACTGCTCGCCGGCAATGCCTACATCGCCTTGCCGGAGACGCCGGTCGGCGTGAATGTCGCGGCGCGGCGCTGGCCGGACGGACGCTGGGAATTGCCGACGCTGGCCTGGGACGACGGCGCCGCATTGCAGGTGACCGGCGGCTTGAGCCTGGACCGCGCATTGAACCTGGGCGACGCCGCGTTGCAGGTACGCAGCGACGACCTGGCGCCGTTGCAGGCCCGTTACCTGTCCGGCTGGCTCGGCCTGGCCGGGCTGTCGGATCTGCGCATGCGCGGTTCGCTGGCGGCGCGGGTGGATCTGCGGGCCGGCGCGCTGCGCGGGGCGGAGATGGCATTGCGCGACGTGGATCTGATCGATGGCCGCGATCGCTTCCGTTTGCTGGGCATCGAGGGCAATCCGGTGCTGTCGGGCGATGCGCGACGCGACAGTGTCCTGCGCTGGCGCGGCGGTGCCCTGCATGGATTGCCGTTCGGTGCGGCCGGGTTCCCGCTGCGCAGCGGCGATGGCGCGATCGCATTGCGCGAAGCGGTCACCGTGCCGGTGCTGGGCGGCGGCGTGACCTTCGAGGCATTGAACCTGCGCCCGCCGCGGCAAGCGGACGGTCTGGCATTCGACTTCGGCCTGAGCGTGAAGGATCTGGACATCGGCCAGCTTGCCGCCGCGATGCACTGGCCCGCGTTCCAGGGCAACCTCAGCGGACGCATTCCGCGCGCGCGCTATGCGGAGGATCGTCTCGACTTCGACGGCACCCTGACCGCACACATGTTCGGCGGCCGGGTGGAAGTCTCGGGCCTGTCGATGGAGCGTCCGCTCGGCACCGCGCCCACGCTGTCGGCGGACATCGCGCTGGACGATCTGGATCTGCAGGCGTTGACCGGCGTGTTCGGTTTCGGCGAGATCACCGGCGCGCTGGACGGTGAAATCCGCGCTCTGCGCCTGGTTGACTGGAGCCCGCAGGGGTTCGACGCCGACCTGCATACCGACCCGCAATGGCGCGGGCGCCAGCGGATCAGCCAGCGCGCCGTGCAGGATCTGTCCAGCGTCGGCGGCGGGCAGGGGCTGGGCAGCAGCCTGCAAGCGCAGGCGCTGAAGCTGTTCGACGATTTCGGTTACCGCCGCATCGGTATCCGCTGCCGCCTGTCCGAGGAAATCTGCCGGATGGACGGGCTGGGTTCAGCCGGTGCCGGTTTTATCATTGTCGAAGGCCAGGGCCTGCCGCGCCTGACCGTGGTGGGCTACAACCACCAGGTCGACTGGCCGACCCTGGTCAAGCGCCTGGGCGACGTGACCCGCGGCGAAAGCAAACCGGTATTCCAGTAGCCACCCAGGAGAGACACACATGCACCGTTGGTTGGGAACCTCTGTCGCCGCCGCGCTGCTGCTGACCGCATGCGTCACCATCAACGTCTACTTTCCGGCCGCGGAGGCCAAGGAAGCCGCGCGCGAGTTCGTCGAGAAAGTCATCGGCGACGATGCGAAGACGACGCCGGCCAAGCCGGAGACCAAGCCCGATTCCAATGTTCCGGCCACGCCGGGCGGCAGTGCTTCGCTGACGCCGGTGTCGCGCCGCGGCTTCGACTGGCTGTCGCTGATCGGCATCGCCAGCGCGCACGCGCAGGAAAGCGCCGACATCAACATCAAGACCCCGGCCATCCAGGCCATCCAGGCGCGCATGGCCGAGCGTTTCCGCAATCAGTTGCAGGCCGGGTTCGACGCCGGCGCGCTGGGCCTGACCCGCGACGGCATGATCGAGGTGCGCGACGCCGGCAAACTGGCGCTCAAGGACCGGGTGGCTATCACCCAGGCGGTGGCCGACGACAACCGCGACCGCAAGGCGGCGTACCGCGAGATCGCCGTCGCCAACGGCCATCCGGAGTGGGAAGCGCAGATCCGCCAGACCTTCGCCCAGCAGTGGATCGCCAGCGCCCGTGGCGGCTGGTGGTATCAGGATGCGGGTGGGTGGAAGCAGAAGTAGCGCGCCGAGGGGCCGAGGAGCAAATCCCCTCACGTCCCCCTTTTCGCTTTCAACCACCGGATGGTGGGTCAAGGGGGAGGTGGGGGCGGGCGGGACGTCGGGAGAGGCCCGCCCCGCTCATGCGACAATGGCGCCCCGTAATCGCACGCAGCTTTCGCCACGTGGCCCGCAGCCGTTCCCCCCGCATCGACAAGACCCCCTTTGAAGCCGAGATCCTCGACCTGACCCACGACGGTCGGGGCGTTGCCCGCCGGGCCGCCGCGCCGGGCGAGAGCGGCAAGGCCGTGTTCGTGGCCGGCGCGCTGCCGGGCGAGCGGGTGATGGCCGAACAGACCGCCAAGAACCGCCATTTCGATGAAGCGCGTGCGCTGGAAGTGCTGCAGGCTTCGCCGGACCGGGTGGCGCCGCGCTGCGCGCATTTCGGCACCTGCGGCGGCTGCGTCCTCCAGCACCTGGACGAGGACAAGCAGATCCACGCCAAGCAGCGCGTGCTGATGGAGAACCTGGAGCGCATCGGCCATGTTTCGCCGGGCAGCGTGCTGGCGCCGCTGGTGGATGCGAGTTGGGGCTATCGGCGCAAAGGCCGCTTCTCGGTGCGCCGGGTCGACAAGAAGGACAAGACCCTGGTCGGTTTCCGCGAACAGGATCCGCGCTTCGTCGCCGACCTGTCCGAGTGCCATACCGTCATCCCGGAGATCGGCGGACGCATCGCCGCGCTGGCGGCGCTGGTGGACGGCCTGGAGGCGCGCGCCGACATTCCGCAGATTGAATTCATCGCCGGCGATGCCACCGCGGAATTCAGCGGCATCGCGCTGGTGTTCCGGCACCTGAAACCGCTGGGCGAAGCCGACCGCGCCGCGCTGATCGCGTTCGGGCAGCAGCATTCGTTCGCCATCTTCCTGCAGCCGGGTGGCGTGGACAGCGTGCATCCGCTGTGGCCGGAAGCGCCGGCGCTGGCCTTCGTCCTGCCGCAGTGGAACGTCGAACTGGCGTTCCGCCCGCTGGATTTCATCCAGGTCAACGCCGGCCTGAACCAGAAGATGATCGCGCGGACGTTCGAATTGCTGGACCCGCAGCCACGGGACAGGGTGCTGGATCTGTTCTGCGGCCTGGGCAACTTCACCCTGCCGATGGCCCGGCTGGTCGGCGAGGTGGTGGGCGTGGAAGGCGATGCCGGCCTGGTGGCGCGGGCGCGCGAGAACGCGCAGCGCAACGGACTGGCGAACGCGCAGTTCCATGCCGCCGACCTGACCCAGGATCAACGCGGCACCGGCTGGATGCGGCAGGGCTTCGACAAGCTGCTGCTGGACCCGCCGCGCTCGGGCGCCATCGAAGTGCTGCAACAGCTGCCGCTGAAACAATTCAACCGTATCGTCTACGTCAGCTGCCACCCCGGTTCGCTCGCCCGCGACGCCGGTTTCCTCGTCAACGAGCAAGGCTACGAACTGAAGTCGGCCGGCGTGATGGACATGTTCCCGCACACCGCCCACGTCGAATCGATTGCGTTGTTTGAACGACGGAAATAGGGAATCGGGAATGGGGAATCGAAAGCCAATGCGCTTGCTCCCTGCTCCTGCTTCGACGATTTCCGATTCTCCATTCCCCATTCACGGCTCCATCCCATGCCTTTAGAAATCGAACGCAAATTCCTGGTCACCGGCGAGGGCTGGCGCGAGGCGGCGCATGACGTCGTGCCGATGGCGCAGGGCTACATCAACGACATGGCGGCGATGGACGAGGGCCGGCAGAAGGCGTCGGTGCGGGTGCGCATCCAGGGCGACGAGGCTTACCTCAATCTGAAATCGCGCGAGCTGGGCCATACCCGCCAGGAGTTCGACTATCCCATCCCGGTGGAGGAGGCGCGGGCGCTGCTGGACCTGTGTGTGGGCGGGCTGATCGACAAGCGCCGCCACCACGTCCGCCATGCCGGGCATCTGTGGGAGGTGGACGAGTTCCTGGGCGAGAACGCCGGCCTGGTGGTGGCGGAAATCGAGTTGGCGAGCGCCGATGAAGCCTTCGTGAAACCGGACTGGATCGGCAGGCAGGTCACCGACAGCCCGCGCTATTACAATCTGGCCCTGGCGTCGCACCCGTACTCGCAGTGGTCCGCGGCCGAACGCGACGCCAGCGACCTTCCCTGAGGACCCCACCATGCTCGTCATCGGCATCGCCGGCACCGAACTCAGCGCCCAGGAGCGCGACTGGCTGCAGCACGACGCCGTCGCCGGCGTCATCCTGTTCACCCGCAACTTCGCCTCGCGCGCGCAGGTCACCGAGCTGTCCGCCGCCATCCGCGAAGCCGCGCCGCGTCCGCAGCTGATCTGCGTGGATCAGGAAGGCGGTCGCGTGCAGCGCTTCCGCGAAGGCTACAGCGCGCTGCCGCCGCTGGAGGGCTTCGGCAAGCGCTATGCGGAGGACCCGCAGGGCGCGCTGCAACTGGCACAGGAACACGCCTGGCTGATGGCCAGCGAAATCCGCGCCAGCGGCATCGACCTGAGTTTCGCTCCGGTGGTGGATCTGGCGCGCGGCAACCGCGCCATCGGCGATCGCGCGTTCGACGCGGATCCGCAGGTGGTGGCCGCGTTCACCCGGGCGTATGTGCAGGGCATGCACAGCGTCGGCATGCCGGCCACGCTCAAGCATTTCCCCGGCCATGGCACGGTGCTGGAAGATACCCACTTCGACGATGCGGCCGATCCGCGCACGCTGGAGGAACTGCGCGGGCAGGACCTGCTGCCGTTCGCGGCCGGCATCGAGGCTGGCGCGGACGCGGTGATGATGGCGCACGTGAAGTACCCGGCGGTGGCGCCGGAGCCGGCCGGCTATTCGCCGCGCTGGATCCAGGACATCCTGCGCGCGGACATGGGTTTCCGCGGCGTGGTGTTCTCCGACGACATCGGCATGGCCGCGGCGTTCTCCGCCGGCGGCGTGAAGGCGCGCATCGGGCTGCACCTGGATGCGGGTTGCGACGTGGTGCTGGTGTGTTCGCCGAAGCTGGTGGAGGAATCGCTCAAGGCGGTGAAAGGGCGCGCCCTCAACACCGCCGCGCTGCTGGGCCTGATTGGCCGCGGCGCACTGGGCTGGGACGGCCTGCTGGCCGATCAACGTTATGGGCAGGCGCAGGCGCGCGTGCTCGGCAATACAGGAGTGGTGTGATGAGCAAACTGGGAACGACGCGGCCGCCGCTGGCCGATGCACTGGCCAATGCGGATCTGCTGGTGGACCGCGCCACCCTCGATCAGGCGATCGCGCGCATGGCCGAACCGATCGCGCGCGACTACGCCGGCGAAGTGCCGGTGTACCTCACCATCATGCACGGCGCGCTGCCGTTCGCTGGCCAGCTGGCGCTGGAACTGGGCGCGCGCGGGCTGGATCTGGAATTCGACTACCTGCACGCCACCCGCTACCGCGGCGAGACCGCCGGCGGCGAACTGGTATGGAAGCATCGCCCGGCCACCGCGCTGTACGGCCGACGCGTGCTGCTGGTCGACGACATCCTCGACGAAGGCCATACCCTGCTGGCAGTGCGCCAGTGGTGCCTGGAGCAGGGCGCCACCGACGTGCGCATCGCCGCGCTGAGCGTCAAGCGCCACGATCGCTGCGTCGAAGGCGTGCAGGCCGACTACATGGGCGTGGAAGTGGCGGATCGCTACGTGTTCGGTTTCGGCATGGACTACTACGAGCAGGGCCGCAACCTGCCGGCCATCTACGCGCTGAAGGAAGAGGCATGAGCGGCATCGCGCTGGCGGTCATCGGCGGCACCGGCGTCTATCGTCTGGCCGCGCTGGCCGACGTCGAAACGCGCGAAGTGGACACCCGCTTCGGCCAACCGTCCGGACCGATCCGCATCGGTCACCTGTTGGGGCAGAAGGTGGCGTTCCTGGCCCGTCATGGCGAAGGCCATTCGGTGCCGCCGCACCAGGTGAACTACCGCGCCAACCTGGCCGCGCTGAAGGACATCGGCGCGAGCCGGGTGCTGGCACTCAATACGGTCGGCGGCATTACCGAACGGTTCGGCCCGCGCGTGCTGGCCTGTCCGGATCAGATCATCGATTACACCTGGGGTCGTATTTCCACGATCTGCGAGGAGCCCGGCAGCGAAGTGCTGCATGTGGACTTCGGCGAGCCCTATACGCCTTTGCTGCGGCACAAGATCGTCGCGGCCGCGCGCGTGACCGGCGTCAAACTTGTGGATGGTGGCTGCTATGGCGCCACCCAGGGACCGCGCCTGGAAACCAAGGCGGAGATCGCGCGGATGCGCCGCGACGGCTGCGACCTGGTGGGCATGACCGGCATGCCGGAAGCCGGCCTGGCGCGCGAATTGGGGCTGGATTACGCCTGCCTGGCGATCGTCGCCAACTGGGCCGCCGGTTGCGGCACCGGCGAGGAGATCACGATGGCCGAAGTGCTGGCCAACGTCGAAGCGGCCTCGTCGGGACTGCCGGAACTGATTGGCGAACTCGCGCGCGGGTGATTGTCAACACGGCAAAGCCTTTGCATACTCGGCGGGTGCGGTTGTCGCCGCACGTTAACCACCCGCACCTTACAAAGGAAACGCAAGCGCTATGCCGTACGGTACCGTGAAATGGTTCAACGATGCCAAGGGCTTCGGATTCATCGCGCCAGAAGATGGCAGCGCCGATGTCTTCGTGCATCACTCCGCGATCAACTCCAAGGGCTTCCGCAGCCTGAAAGAAGGCCAGCGAGTGACCTATGAAGTGACCCAGGGCCCGAAGGGCGCACAGGCCGGCAGCGTCACGCCGTCCGACTGATTGCAACGCTGCGAGATTTCTCGAACCCCGCTTCGGCGGGGTTTTTTATGAGGTAAGGGAGACCACACGGATGCGGAAACAACACGTCGCCATCGTCGGATACGGCACCGCCGGCCAGGCCCTGGCGCTGCTGCTGTCGCGCGACGGACATGCGGTGGAGGTATTCGAGCGCGCGCCGCAACTGGGACCGGTGGGGGCGGGATTCCTGTTGCAGCCGACCGGGTTGCAGGTGCTCTGGGAACTGGGACTGCTGGAGGCCGCGCTGGCGCATGGACGGCGCGTGCGCAGGCTGTACGGGGAGACGCCTTGTGGACGCGCGGTGATGGACATGCGCTACGCGCGGCTGGATGCGGGGCTGTTCGGCCTGGGCATGCAGCGTGGCGCGCTGTTCTCGCTGTTGGGTGACGCCTGGCCGGGACGGACCGACGTGCGCCAGGGCGTGTCCATCGAAGAGGTCGAAGAGGACACGCGCTGGCTGCGTGATCACACCGGTGCCCGCCACGGCCCCTACGACCTGATCATCGCCGCCGACGGTTCGGCTTCGCGGCTGCGTCGGCACACCGGCGCGGTCAGGCTGGACGCGCCGTATCCATGGGGTGCGCTGTGGTGCCTGGTGCCGCAAGGGGAATGGCCGTGGCCGGACGAACTTCGCCAGCGCTATGTCGCCGCGCGCAAGATGATCGGCATGCTGCCGGTGGGTACGCGGCCGGACGACGACACGCCGCGGCTGAGTTTCTTCTGGAGCCTGCCGACCGCCACGTTCGAGCAGTGGCACGGCCAGGGCATCGAAAGCTGGCGGCGTGAAGTGGCGGCAATCTGGCCGGGGATCGAACCGCAACTAGAGGGACTGCTGGAACCGGCGCAACTGGCGCGCGCGAGTTACCGCGATGCCACGCTAAGCCGCTGGTCGCGTGGCCGGCTGGTGATGGTCGGGGATGCGGCTCATTCGATGAGTCCGCAGCTCGGCCAGGGCGTGAACATGGCGCTGATGGACGCGCTGGCATTGCGCGACGCGCTGCGTGCGGAAACCGCCGTCGAGGCCGCATTGGCGCGCTACCAGCGCGAGCGCGAGGCGCATGTGCGCATCTACCAGTTCTGGAGTCGCTGGCTGACACCGATCTTCCAGTCCGAGCACGACTGGATCGCGCGCACGCGCGACGTCGCGTTCCTGCCGCTGGGACGCTTGCCGTGGGGAAGCCGGCACATGCTGCGCGTGCTGAGCGGCACCCAGCACGGCGTGTTCGGCAAGCTGGCGTTGCAGCCGGCCTTCCTGCAGGCGCTCGCCGGGCTAGGTTGAACAAGCGGGCCCGACGCCCACATCCAGCGCGCTTTTGGGGGAGAATCCATGCGCATGCCGTGATGGAGTCCACGCGATGAACGGATTGCCGCCCTTCGAAACCCATCGGGTCGAGAACCAGCCGCCCGCATTCGAACCCCGCGATCTATGGGCCGACGACATCGCCATGCGCGAGGCGGTCGCCCGCGAAGGCGGTGCGGCGTTCACGGCGCGGCTGGCCGTGTACGGCGCGCTGGCGGGGGACGAGCTGTACCGCATCGGCTTTGACGCCAACCGCGATCGTCCGCGCCTGCGCACGCACGATCGCTTCGGCCATCGCATCGACACCGTGGAATTCCATCCGGCCTATCACCGGCTGATGGAGGCGGCCAAGACGCATGGCGTGGCCGGCCTGTCCTGGCATGACCCGCAACCGGGCGCGCATGTGGCGCGCGCCGCGCTGAGTTACCTGCACCACCAGGCCGACGCCGGCACCAGTTGCCCGTTGACCATGACCCACGCGGCGGTGCCGGTACTGCGGCGCGAACCGGCACTGGCGGCCTGGGCGGAAGCGGCCGCCGCGCCGCTGTACGACCCGCGTGATCTGCCGCTGGCCGACAAGGCCGGCATCACCCTGGGCATGGGCATGACCGAGAAGCAGGGCGGCTCGGACGTGCGCGCCAACACCACCACCGCGACGCCGGACGGCGAGGGTTATCGGCTGGTGGGGCACAAATGGTTCTTCTCCGCGCCAATGTGCGATGGCTTCCTGGTGCTGGCGCAGGCGCCGGGCGGGCTGACCTGCCTGCTGATGCCGCGCCGCCTGCCCGATGGCGAACGCAACGGCTTCACGCTGATGCGGTTGAAGGACAAGCTGGGCGACTGGTCCAACGCCTCCAGCGAAGTGGAATTCCGCAACGCATTGGCCTGGCGGGTCGGCGAGGAAGGACGCGGCGTGGCGACCATCATCGAGATGGTGATGTTCACCCGGCTCGACTGCATGCTCGGCTCGGCGGCGGAAATGCGCATGGCGCTGGCGCAGGCGCTGCACCATGCGCGACATCGGCGCACCTTCGGCAAAGCACTCGTCGACCACCCGCTGATGGCGAACGTGCTGGCGGATCTGGCGATCGAATCCGAGGCGGCCACCGCATTCGCGCTGCGGGTGGCGCGCGCGGTCGAGCGCGCACCGCGCGATGTCGGCGAGGCCGCGTTCGCTCGCATCGCCACCGCCATCGGCAAATACTGGATCTGCAAGCGCACGCCCGCCTTCGTCAACGAGGCGCAGGAGTGCCTGGGCGGCGCGGGCTATGTCGAGGAATCCATCCTGCCGCGGCTGTACCGGCAAGCGCCTCTCAATTCCATCTGGGAAGGCAGCGGCAACATCCAGTGCCTGGACGTTCTGCGCGCGCTGACGCGCGAACCGGAAACCCGCGCGGCGCTGGCGACCGAACTGGAATCCGTGGCGGGCAGGGAGCCGGTTTTCGACGGCTTCGTCGCGATGTTGATGACGGATCTGGCGCGCGCCAGCGAAGCCGGCGCGCGCAACCTGACTGAACGGCTCGCACTGGCCTTGCAGGCGACGGTGTTGTTGCGCGCCGGCAGTCCCGCCGCCGACGCCTTCATCCGCGGCCGGCTCGCCCCCGGACAGGGGTGGGCCTTCGGCAGCCACCCGGGCATCGACGCCGCCGACAACCTGCTCGCACGCGCGCTACCCGCGTAAACGCCATCCCCCCACCATCAGGTAGGAGCGCCGTCCCCGGCGCGAGCTTTTTGATGGAGGGCTCGGCAAAGCGGAAGGGCTCGCGGCCGGAGGCCGCTCCTACCGCGTGGTGTGGTGACAAGGGGTAGGAGCGCCGTCCCCGGCGCGATCTTTTTGCGGATGGTCCGGCAAAGCGGAAGAGCTCGCGGCCGGAGGCCGCTCCTACCGCCTGGTGTGGTGACAAGGGGTAGGAGCGCCGTCCCGGCGCGAGCTTTTTTGCGGATGGTTAGGCAAGGCGGAAGGGCTCGCGGCCGGAGGCCGCTCCTACCATGTGATGTGGGGACAAGGGGTAGGAGCGCCGTCCTCGATCCATGGGGCGACGCCGCCGGGTTACCGCGGCGACTGGACCGATGGCTGCATCGCGGTGACCAATGCGGAAATGGACGAGATAGGGCGGCGGGTGCCGGTCGGCACGCCGATCCGAATAACTCCCTGAGCCGCTCCCTGATTCGCGGAATCAGCGGCCGGCGGCGAGCGCGCGCGAGCCGGTGATGATCATGCGGACCATCTGCGAGACCTGATCGATCAGCTCCGGATCCTTTTCCGGCGGCAGATCCATCGCGGTGGCGCCCATGGCGAACACCAGGCGGGTGATGGCCCGGGAGACCAGCGCCGGTTCGTGCAACGGTGCGTTGTCGCGGATCGCCAGGCGGATCAGATCGATGCGCAGCTCTTCCTCGAAGAAATCCAGTTCGCGATCCACCGCCTGCTTGAAGGCGTCGGAACCGACCGTGCCCTCGCGCAGCAGCACGTGCAGCAGCTTGTCGTCGGCGCGCAACTGCTCGATGAATGCCTCCACCGAACTGCGTACCACGCTACGGTCGCTGCTGGCCGCGCGCTGGCGGGCCTCGCCGATGATCTTGCGCAGCGAACTGCCGGCCAGGTCGATCAGCGCCACCGCCAGCTCGTCCATGTCGCGGAACTGCCGGTAGAAGCTGTTCGGCGCGATGCCGGCCTCGCGCGCGACTTCGCGCAGGCTGAGGGTGGAGACGCCGCGATGCGGGCCGAGCAATTTCAGCGCCGCCGCCAGCAGATCCTCCCGGGAAATCGTCGCCTTGCGGCCGGGGCCGTGGTCGTCGTGGGGGAGGACGGAGGAGGACATGGATGGGAGCGTACGGGGCTGAATGGAGAGGGACTGGCCGGCATCATAGCCGCAAGAATTAATATACGGTTGTATACACGACTGTATTGACACCGGTATAGTGCCCCCATGAACGCTCGTGTCCTCCCCGCCACCCGCCGCCCATCGGGTGCGTTGCGACGGCTGATCAGCCCGCTGGTCGCGCCCGATGTCTTCGACTTCTGGGCCGGCAGGCTCAACCGCAACTGGACCTGGGATCGACCGCGCGCGCGCCTGGTTGCCCGCGAAGACGCCGCGAAAGGCGCGGTGACGCTCTGGCTCAGGCCCAACCGGCACTGGGCCGGCTTCCGGCCGGGGCAGCACGTCAACCTGGGCGTGGACATCGGCGGGGTTCGCCATACCCGCAGCTACAGCCTGACCGCCCCGCCGCGCGCGGACGGCCTGCTGGCGATCACCGTCAAGGCGGTGGAGGCGGGAAAGGTCAGCCAGTACCTGCATGGACATGCCCGCGCGGGAGAGGTCTTCGAACTGGGCCAGGCGTTCGGCGAGTTGTGCCTGCCGGGGCATGCCGAGGGCCGCTGGCTGTTCCTGGCCGCCGGCAGCGGCATCACCCCGCTGGTGGCGCTGACCCGGCAACTGGCAGCCCAGGGCATGCCGGTGGAGCTGGATCTCGCTTACTGGGCGCGCACCCGCGAGGAGTTGTGCTTCCTGGATGAACTGCGTGGGCTGGCCGTGCGCCATCCGCGTTTCCGCCTGCACCTCGGCTTGACCGGCGAAGCCGCGCGCGACGCCGACGAGCAGGCCGGCCGCATCGACGCCGATTGGCTGGACGCGCGGATTTCCGCGCTGGCCGGACGGCGGGTGATGGCCTGCGGTCCCGGCGGTTTCGTCGAGACCGCGCGGCGATTGCTGGAAGGCCACGCGGCCGGCTTCCAGGCCGAGGCGTTCAGCCTGCCGCCGAATGCCGTCGAAGACAGCGGCCAGGTCGAAGTCCACCTGACCCGCAGCGGCCGTCGCCTGCAGGTCGCGCGTGGACAGTCGTTGCTGGTGGCACTGGAAGAGGCGGGGCTGAAACCCGAATCCGGTTGCCGCATGGGCATCTGCAACACCTGCGCCTGCGGCAAGGCCACAGGCGCCACCCGTCATCTGCCCAGCGGCGCGCTGGCGCAGGAACCCACCCAGGCGCTGAAGCTGTGCATCAACAGCGCCGTGACCGATCTGGAACTGGATCTCTGATGAGCGCTGCACGCAACCGGGCCCTGACCCCGGCCGAACTGGATCGCTTCGGCGAAGAACTGGACGCGCTGCGCGCACGCACCGTGGCGACCCTGGGCGAGCGCGATGCGCGCTACATCCGCCGCGTCATCAAGGCGGTCCGCTACATCGAAGTCGCCGCGCGCGCGCTGCTGTTCGCCTCGGCGCTGCTGGGCGGCCTGCTGGTGGCGGGGCAGGCCTGGGCCTGGCTGTTCTGGCCAGCCTGGATCCTCGGCGCGCTGTTGCTGGGCGGGGCCAAGATCCTGGAGAACATGGAGCTGGGCCACAACGTCATCCATGGCCAGTACGACTGGCTGGGCGATCCGCAGATCAACGGCCGGACCTACGAGTGGGACATCATCGCCACCAGCGAGAACTGGCGGCATACGCACAACTTCCGCCATCACACCTACACCAACATCCGTGGCCTGGACGACGACATCGGTTACGGCCTGCTGCGGATCTTCCCGGAACAGAAGTGGAAGCCGTTCTATCTGGTGCAGCCGATCGTCGCGGTGTTCTTCGCGCTGTATTTCCAGTGGGGCGTGGCCATCCAGGATCTCAAGCTGGGTCGCTGGTGGCACGGCAAGATGACCGGCGCGCAGCTGCGCCGCAAGGCGCGCCCGGTGGTGCGCAAGATGACGCGCCAGCTGGTCAAGGACTATCTGGTGTTCCCGGCCCTGGCCGGCCCGTTCTTCCTGCCGGTGCTGCTGGGCAACCTGGTCGCCAACGGCATGCGCAACGTGTGGACCTACGTGATCATCTTCTGCGGGCATTTCACCGCCGAGGCCGAGACCTTCCCGAAGGAATGCATCAAGAACGAATCGCGTGGCCACTGGTACCTGCGCCAGCTGCGCGGTTCCTCCAACATCGGCGGCGGCAAGTGGATGGACGTCATGTCCGGCAACCTGAGCCACCAGATCGAACACCATTTCTATCCCGACATCCCGGCCAACCGCTACGCGGAGATGGCGGTGGAAGTGCGCGGAATCTGCGCGCGCTATGGCCAGCACTACAACACCGGCTCGCTGCCGCGCCAGTTCGGCCAGGTGGCCTGGCGGATCCTGCGGCATGCGTTCCCGAGCCGTGCGCGCATCAAGGTGCCGCTGGTGTTGCCGGAACCGGAGCCCGCGCCGGAAGCGGCGTGATCCGTCAACGGTTCAGTCGAACAAACACGTTGTAGCGGGGCTGTTGTCGCCCCCTCCGGAAACCGTCAGCCGCGACGCCAGGGCTGACCGCGATACCAGGCCTCGTGCGCCAGGCCGAGCATGGCGTGATCCTCGTGGGTGTCGCCGTAGGCGTGGATGCGCGCGTAGCGCGACAGGTCGTAGCGCTCGCGGATGCGGCGCGCCTTTTCCTCGCCCACGCACTGCGCGCCTCGATAGCGTCCGGTCATCCGGCCATCGCGGCTTTCCAGTTGCGAACAGAGCAGCTCCAGTCCCTGCGCCTGGCACCAGTGTGACAGGTAGGTGTCCAGGCCGCCGGACACCACCACCACCGTATCGCCGCGATCACGATGCCAGTGCAGGCGGGCCATCGCGTCCGCGCGCAGCACGCCGGGCAATACCTGCTCGGCGAACGCCTTGCCCGTTTCGCGCAGGCGGCTTTCGGCGACCCGGCGGAAACCGAAATCCACGATGGTCGCGCGCACCCGGTGGCCCGACACCCAGCCGGCGCGGTAGCCGAGCACCATCGGCGCCAGCACCACCTGGCCCACGGCCAGGCGGACCGGCGGAACCGCGGCGCGCATGAAATCCGGCATCATCTCGCGGACCGTGAGGGTGCCGTCGAAGTCAAACAGGGCCAGGTTCATCTGCACGCGCCGCGGAGGCGGAAAGCCATCGGCATGAAGCGCTTGCCGCGTGCGCTCAACGGCACACGTAGGCGGGCTTTTCCGGAGTGGAATTGGAGCGGCAGGCCGGGCACCAGGACTGCACGATCTCCTGGCCGTCGGCCATCGTGCGCATGCCGAACTGTCCGACCGGATGGAAGACATGCCGGCCCGCCTGGCTGGAGCAGCGCGGGCAACTCTTGAGGTCCTGTCCGCCCCGGCTCATGTACTGGGAATCGTTGAGGGGATGTTCGCAGCTGCAATCGGTCATGGCAGGTCCTTCGCAAGGGAATCCGGTGGAGAGCGGATGTTAACCGGCGCGCCGGCCCAAGGCATCCTCAGTCGAGGAACTGCAGGCGCGCCAGTTCCGCGTACAGGCCGTCCTGTGCCAGCAGTTCCTCGTGCGTGCCCTGCGCGACGATGCGGCCGCGATCCATCACCACGATGCGATCGGCCTTGAGCACGGTGGCCAGGCGATGGGCGATGACCAGGGTGGTGCGACCCTGCATCAGCCGTTCCAGCGCATGCTGCACGGCGCGTTCGCTCTGCGCGTCGAGCGCGCTGGTGGCCTCGTCCAGCAGCAGGATGGGCGCATCCTTCAGCAAGGCGCGCGCAATCGCGATGCGTTGCTGCTGGCCGCCGGACAGGCGTGCGCCGCGCTCGCCCAACTGGCTGTCGAAGCCGTCGGGAAGCTCGTGCAGGAAATCGTCGGCCTCGGCCGCCTCGGCGGCGGCGCGCACCTGCTCCTCGCTGGCATCGAGTCGACCGTAGCGGATGTTGTCGGCCGCGCTGGCGGCGAAGATGGTCGGTTGCTGGGGAACCAGCGCGATCTGTTCGCGCAGGTCGGTCGGATCCAGCTCGCGCACATCGACACCGTCCACGCGAATCGCGCCGGACTGCACGTCATGGAAGCGCAGCAGCATCGAGAACACGGTGCTCTTGCCGGCGCCGGAAGGACCGACCAGCGCGACCGTCTCGCCGGGCTTCACCGCCAGGTCGAAGCCATCGAGCGCGGGCAGGTCCGGGCGAGACGGATAGTGGAACACCACCTGTTCGAAGCGGATCTCGCCGTGCAGCGGCCCGGGCAGGGCACGCGGCCGCGCGGGCGCGGCGATGCGCGGGGTTTCCTCGAACAGTTCGGCGATGCGGCCCATGCCGCCGGCCGCGCGTTGCAGTTCGTTCCAGACTTCCGCCAGCGCACCGACCGAGCCGCCGCCAATCAGGGCGTACAGGACGAACTGGGCCAACGTGCCGGCGGTCATCGCGCCCTCGGCCACGTCGTGCGCGCCCATCCACAGGACCAGCACGATGGTGCCGAAGATCAGGGTGATGGCCGCCGCGGTCACCCAGGCCTGTGCGCGGATGCGCCGGCGCGAAGTGTCCACCGCCACCGACAGCGCGGCGTCGAAGCGGCCGCGTTCGTAACTTTCCCGCGCATGCGACTGCACCGTCCGCACCGCGCCCAGGGTTTCGCTGGCCAGTGTGTTGGCGTCGGCCACCCGGTCCTGGCTGGCGCGCGATGCCTTACCCAGCCGGCGCGAGCCCAGCACGATCGGCAACACCGCCAGCGGGATGCCCAGCAGCGCGAATCCGGCCAGGCGCGGGCTGGTGACGAACAGCATCACCAGGCTGCCGATCACGGTCACGCTGCTGCGCAGGGCCACCGACATGCTGCTGGCGACCACGCTGCGCAGCAGTTCGCTGTCGGCCGACAGCCGCGAGATCAGCTCGCCGCTGCGGGTGCGGTCGTGGAATTCCGCATCCAGGCCGATCAGGTGTGCATACAGGCGCTGGCGCAGATCCGCGACCACCTTCTCGCCCAGCAGCGAAACGAAGTAGAAACGCGCCGCGCTGGCCAGCGCCAGCACCACCACCACCACGAACATCGCGCCGAACGCCTGGTTGATGCCGGCGCCGCCGGCGCCGAAGCCCTGGTCGATCATCTGCTTGAAGGCGGTCGGCAGGCTCAGGGTGGCCGCCGAAGCGACCACCAGGGCGATCAGCCAGGCGGTGAACAGACCGGCGTGCTGGCGGATGAAGGGCCACAACGCGCGCAGGCTGCCCAGCCTGGCCTTGGGACGGGGCGCGGGGGCATCGGGGGCATCGTCGGTGCCGGCATCGGCCGGCGCTTGGGCAGCACTCATGAAGGTTCCATCGGAAACGCTGTGGAAGCGGCCCGTCGCCGGGCCGCTTCCACAATTCTTCCTGCATCGGCGCGGATCAACGCGAGCCGATCAGCGGGGAACAGGGGGCTGCCGAATCAGCCATCCGGATCCTGCACGGACCAGCGCACCCGGTTACGGGTGGCGTCGCGCAGGTGGATTTTCAAGGCATCCCCGTGCTCGTCGGGAAGCCGCAGGCGCAGGCGGGCACCGTGTTCGTCGAAGGACTCGTCCAGTTTCTCCGCGCCGAATCCCGCCAGCGCGGCGTGGACGGTTCCCAGATCCTCGAACGGCGCGGCCAGTTCCAGCGTCCGCATCACGATCAGCGGCCGGCGTTCGGCCAGGCGCAGGCATTCGGCGGCCGCGCCGCCGTAGGCGCGGACCAGGCCGCCGGCACCGAGCTTGATGCCGCCGTACCAGCGGGTCACCACCACCATCACCTGGTCGTAGCCCTGGCCGTCGATGGCGGCCAGGATCGGGCGCCCGGCGGTGCCGGCCGGTTCGCCGTCGTCGCTGGAGCGGTACTCGGCGCCGATCCGGTAGGCCCAGCAATTGTGGGTGGCGGCAGGGTCGGCGACGTCGGCCAGGAACGCCAACGCTTCCTCCGGGCTGGTTACCGGCGCGGCCGCGACCAGGAACCGGCTGTGCTTGACCTCCAGCAGATGCGAGGCCCGGGCGGCCAGGGTGTGGCTCATTCCCCCAGCAGTTCCTTCAGATCGTCGGGAACCTTCTGGAAGGGGTGGTTCTGCTTGAAGCGCATCAGGCTGTCGGTCGCGCTGGCGCGATCACCCAGATCCCGGCGCAGGCGGATGCGTTCCAGCCAGTCTTCGGGTGGCAGCTTGGTGTCCTCGATGACCGGCAACTGCAGGTCGGTGCGCTTGAGCGCGTTGCGGGTGGCGCTGGCGGGTGCGGGCGCGACCGGGGCCGAGGAGGTGATCGCGGGCGGGGGCGGCGCGGCCTGCACGGTGGCCTTGGCGGCCGCCAGATTGCGCACGCGCGTCTCCGCGCCGTTGCGGGCGGCCTCGGCCGCGTCGGCGGCATCGCGGGCCTGTTCGGCGCGCGCTTTCTCGCGCCTGGCCGCAATCGCGGCGGTGGTTTCCGGATCGGCGACGAAACCCGGACGGTCCGCGCCGCTGGCATTGCCATACGCCTGCACCGAAGCCGACGGTACGGCGATGCTGTCCAGGGTGGTGGCGTCGGCGCGGGCGGCGGTCGGCGCGGGGGCGGGAGGTGCGGGTGGCGCAGGCGGCATCGTCACCGGGCGTTCGTATCCGTCGGCGGGGGCGGATGCCGGTTCGGCCACCTTGGCGGCTTGTGGAGCGGGAGCCTGCCGCCTGGCGGGCGGGGCACCGTCACGCGTGGCCACGCGCTCGGCCAGGGCGGGGGGCATTGCCAGCGGCTTGGCCGGGGCGGGCGCCTGCGCGACCGGGGCCGGGGCCGGGGCCTGCGGGGCGGTCGCTGGCGCACTTTCCGTTGCCGCGGCTGCGGCCGCATCCGCGGCGGCCGGTTCGTCCCCGATCCTGAGGCTGGCATGGGGCAGCGCGGTCTGCTCCGCCGAGGGCACTTCGTCGACGGGGCGCAGTTGCCAGGCGATACCCACCGCCAGCAGGGCGCTGGCGGCCAGGCCCATCGCCACGGGCCAGCGCGGTTTGCGCGGCGTGGCCGGACGGGCGGCCACGGCGTCGTGCGCGGCGGCCAGGATGCGGGCATCGAGTGCGGACGAGGGTTCGCCGTGCGGCCCCAGCCGCGCCAGCTGATCGGCCAGCTGGCGTTCTTCGGCACTCAAGGGTTCAGGGGGACGGCGGTTCATTCGTTCAGTCTCGCGCGCAACTTGTCCATCGCGTAGCGCAGCCGCGATTTGACGGTTTCCCGACCCACGCCGGTGATGTCGCCGATTTCCTCCAGGCTCAGTTCCTGCTCCAGCCGCAACTGCACCACCTGGCGCTGGTCCTCGGGAAGTTCGGACAACGCCATCTGCAGGCGCCGCCGCTGCTCGAACTCGGAGAGCTGCCGTTCGGGCGTGTCCGGATCCGGCACCCGCGCGGTGCGCTCGTCCGCGTCCTCCGGGGCCGGCGGGCGGTGGCGGGCGGCCCGCCAATGGTCGTTCAGGCGATTGTGGGCGATCCGGAACAGCCAGGTGGTGAAGGCGGCTTCCGGCTTCCAGCCCTGGCGCGCGCTGATGACCCGCTGCCAGACGTCCTGGAAAAACTCGTCCGCCAGCGCGCCGTCGCGCAGGTTGCGCATCAGGAACCGGTACAGCGGTCCGCGGTGGCGGGCGTAGAGCTGCTCGAAAGCCGATGCATCGCCGGCGGCATAGGCCAGCATCAATGCTTCATCGGCGGGTTCGGCGGCGTCGTTCACTGCGATCAGCGTAAGGGCTTCGCGCATTTCCGGGAAGCGGCCGAGCGTCAGGTTGCTGAACGAAAACGCCTCCGCCGTGGGGCGGAGCGCGTCGAAATCCAGGGGCGGGACCGGAACGGAATGCATGCCGGTGAAAAACGGATGGACGGCCATCGCGGGGTTCGCGCCGGGGTTTGTGGCGCGGGTTGCCGTTCACGGACCGCATTGGCGTTATGCTCGGCACGGGGAATTTCCAGCAGACGCCGATGTTGTCCGGAACCGGGGTGCCCAGCCAGAACGAGCGTGTCGGCACCCTGCCCGGCGAAGGAGAAGCGGTGGCACCCGAACGGATCCTGGGCGTGCTGCTGGAAGGCCTGCCGCCGGGCGCCGAACTGGCGGTCAGCTGGCGCGATTGGGCGCTGGGCGCGGGCGGTGTCGCCACGGCCGAGGCCTCCGCCAGCTTGCGCCGGCGCGCCGAACACGCGCTGGGCGAGGGTTCGCCGGTCGACCCGGAGGATGGCTGGCTGCTGGCCTGGGAAAACGCCGATGGCAACGCGCGGATGGCGCTGGCGGTGGCATTGCCGCAACCGGTGCCGGAGGCGCGGCGCGAATCCTGGTGCCGGCTGGCCAAGGCGATGATCGGCGCGACCCTGGACACGGCGCGCGCGCATGCCCGGATCGTTTCGCTGGAAAAATCCAAACGCCTCCAGCAGGCCTTGTACGAAATCGCCGATCTGGCCGGTACCGGGCTGGAGATGAGCGAGATGCTCCGCCGCATCCACGCGGTGGTGAATTCGCTGATGTACGCGGAGAACTGCTACATCGTCTCCTACGACGACCAGCGCCGGACCATCCGCTTCCTGTATTTCGCCGATCAGAAGGACGCCTACGTCGCCGAGCCCGAGCGCGAGTTCAGCGAAGAGGAAATGGCCAACAGCATGACCTTCGCACTGCTGCGGCACGGCCAGCCGCTGCGTGGACCTTCGGCGGTGATCCGGCAGAAGCTGGGCGTCATCCGCGATCCCAGCCACGGCCCGGACAGCCTGGACTGGCTGGGCGTGCCGATGCGCCGCGACGATCGCGTGTGCGGTGCCATCGTGGTGCAGAGCTACGACACCCCGGCCAGCTACGCCGACGAGGATCGCGCGCTGCTGGGCTACGTGGCCCAACACATCCTCACCGCGCTGGATCGCAAGCACGCACACGCCGATCTGGAACACCGGGTGGAAGCGCGCACCCACGAGCTGCAACGCGCCAACCGCGAGTTGCAGGCCGAGATCATCGAGCGCAAGCGCGCGGAGAAACTGCAGGGCGCGCTGTTCCGGATCGCCGATCTCGCCATCACTTCCGAGAGCCTGGAGCGCTTCTACGCCGACGTGCACGCGGTGGTGGACGAACTGATCGACGCGCGCAATTTCTACATCGCGCTGCTCAGCGGGGATCGCCAGACGCTGACCTTCCCGTATTCGATCGACGAACGCGATCCGCTGCGACGTTCGCGCCGGATCGGCAACGGCCTGACCGAATACGTCATCGAGACCGGCAAGCCGCTGTTGGCCGACCGTGCCGTCATCGGCCAGCTCAGCGGCGAAGGCAGGGTCGTCCAGCACGGACCGCCGGCGCACAGCTGGCTGGGCGTGCCGCTGTTCCAGGGCGATGACGTGCAGGGCGTGGTGGTGGTGCAGAGCTATTCGCCGGAGGTGAAGTTCACCCAGCACGACCAGAGCCTGCTGAACTTCGTCGCCCACAACATCGGCAACGGACTGGGCCGGCAGCGTGCGCAGGAGAACCTGCGCGCCGCGCACGCCGAGCTGGAACGGCGGGTGGAGGAACGCACCCGCGAGCTGGCCGACGCCAACACCCAGTTGCGCGCCCAGATCAACGAGCGCCTGCGCGCCGAACAGCGCCTGACCTACCAGGCCACCCACGATGCGCTCACCGGACTGCCGAACCGTCCGCATCTGCTGGATCGCTTGTCCGCGGCCATCGAACGCGCCCGCCATGGCGATGGCCAGGCGTTCGCGGTGCTGTTCCTGGATCTGGATCGCTTCAAGCTGGTCAACGACAGCATCGGCCACGCGGCCGGCGACGAACTGCTGATCGAGGTGGCGCGCCGCATCACCATGACCGTGCGCGGCAGCGACGTGGTCTCGCGCCTGGGCGGTGACGAGTTCGCCATCCTGATGGAGTACGCCGACGGCGAGGAGAACATCCGCGAGCTGGCGCAGCGCTTGCTGGCGGTGCTGAGCCGGCCGATGTGGGTGGCCGGGCGCGAACTGTATCCGTCCGCCAGCCTTGGCATCGCCGTCTGGCATCCACGCTACCGCAACGGCGAGGAACTGCTGCGCGACGCCGACGCGGCGATGTACCGGGCCAAGGAACAGGGGCGCGATCGCTGCGCGATGTTCGACGAGGCCATGCGCGAGGCGGCGATGCACAGCCTGGATCTGCAGGCGGATCTGCGCCGCGCGATCAACAACCGCGATTTCGTGCCGTATTACCAACCGATCCTGCGGCTGGACGACGGCGAGGTGGTCGGCTACGAGGCGCTGCTGCGCTGGCAGCACGAACGGCGTGGCCTGCTGGCGCCGGCCGAGTTCATCAGCCTGGGCGAGGACAGCGGGCTGATCGAACAGGTCGACTGGCTGATCTACGAGCAGGTGGTGGGCCAGATCGCGCGCGGCGGCGAGGGCTATGTGTCGGTCAACGTGTCGCCACGGCATTTCCGCTCGCCGGACTTCGCTGATCGCCTGCTGGCGCTGTTCGAGGCACAGGGCGCGGATCCGGCGCGGTTGCGGGTGGAAATCACGGAGGTGGCGCTGCTCGACGACGCACCGCGCACCCTGCGCATCCTCAGCACGCTGCGCGAGCACGGCATCCTGGCGCAGCTCGACGACTTTGGTACCGGTTTCTCGGCGCTGTCGTACCTGCACCGTTTTCCGATCTCGGTGCTGAAGATCGATCGCAGCTTCGTGGCCGGCATCGGCGACGAAACCCGGCCGGAGAGTCCCGGCCTGGTCCGCGCCATCCTCGCGCTGGCCAGCACCCTGGGCATCGACACCATCGCCGAGGGCATCGAGACCGAGGAGCAGCGCGGCGCCCTGCTGGAACTGGGCTGCAACTTCGGCCAGGGCTATCTGCTGGGACGGCCCGCCGCGCACATGGGAGCGCGCTGAGCGTTTCGCCGTCCCGGGGGAAGCCCGCGCCGGGACGGCGCTCCTGCCGAGGGAACACCTTTCCTGATTCTTTCTCATTCTCCGGCGGCGATGGCGGGGGTGTGCGTTGACTGCGCCGTGGCGATTTGCCGTGCCTGTTCCACCATGCCGGTGAATTCGCGGCGCAAGCCGAATCGATCCGCGCCTTCGGCGCCGCGCGCGGCGGCCAGCACCTGGTTCCAGCTCCAGTTGTCGATGTGCTGCCCGCCGCGCAGCAGGTCGGCGTAGGCCGCCACCGCGGTGGCGAAGCGGAAGCCTTCGCTGGGTTTCTGGCTGAGGGCATCGGCCCGGATCGGTGTCGCGATCAGGCGGCTGGCGTCCTGGCCCGGCGGTTTGTAGCGCAGTTGCAGATGGGCGATCTCGCCACCGGTGAGGCTGCGCGATGCGGCCGTAGCGTTGCCGCCGGTCTGGCCGTAGCGCAGCGGCGGCAGGCGATCGGCGCCGGAGCCGGCGGGCGTGATCTCGTACAGCGCGGTGACTTCGTGGCCCGCGCCGATATCGCCGGCATCGACCTTGTCGTTGGCGAAGTCCTCGCGCTTGAGCAGGCGGTTTTCGTAACCAATCAGGCGGTACTCGGACACGTAGGCCGGATTGAACTCGATCTGGATCTTCACGTCGCGGGCGATGGTCAGCAGGGTGGACTGCATTTCCTCCACCAGCACCTTGCGGGCTTCCTGCAGGGTGTCGATGTAGGCGTGGTTGCCGTCGCCCACGTCGGCCAATCGCTCGGCCATGGCGTCGTTGTAATTGCCCTGGCCGAAGCCCAGAGTGGTCAGCGCGATGCCTGACTTGCGCTGATCGCCGACCAGCGTTTCCAGCGCGCCCTGGTCCACGGTGCCGACGTTGAAGTCGCCGTCGGTGGCCAGGATCACCCGGTTGACGCCGTCCTTCACGAAGGCCTGTTTGGCCATCGCGTAGGCCAGCCGGATGCCGTCGCCGCCGTTGGTCGAACCGCCAGCCTGCAGGCGGTCCAGCGCGCCGAGGATTTCGTCGTGGCGATCGCCCGGAGTAGGCGGCAGCACCAGTCCCGCCGAACCGGCGTAGACCACCACCGATACGCGATCCTGCGCGCGCAGCTGCGGCACCAACTGGGCGAAGGCCTGCTTCAGCAACGGCAGCTTGTCCGGCGAATCCATCGAGCCGGAGGTGTCGATCAGGAACACCAGGTTGGCGGGCGGCAGGGTCGCCTTGGGCACGTCGTAGCCCTTGATGCCGACCATCAGGATCTGGCGCTTGCTGTTCCAGGGTGCGGCGGCGAGTTCGGTGGTCACCCGGAACGGGGCGTCGCGATTGGCCGGCGCGGGATGCTGATAGTCGAAGTAATTGATGAACTCTTCCGCGCGCACCGCATCGGCGGGCGGGCGGACGCCGTCGCGCAGCATCCGCCGCACATTGCTGTAGCTGCCGGTATCCACGTCGATGGAGAAGGTTGACACCGGCTGTTCGGCGACGCGGTGGACCGGATTGTCGTCGCGCGCGGCGTAGCGTTCGGTGTTGGCGGATTCGGCGGGCATCGAGACGAGCTCCGCACCCTGCGCCGGCGCATACCCGGACAGCATTTTCATCGGCGCGGGCGGAGCCGGTGGCGCGGCCGCCAGCGTGGGCGTGGCGCGGCGGTGGGCGGTGCGAACCCGCGTTTCGGCCTGTTGCCGGATCTGGATCGTATCGAGGGTGGTACCGGCCGCGGCCGCGTCGGCAGCGGCAGCGGCGGCCGCCTGGTTGGCGGCGACTTCGGCCTTGCCGGTCGCGGCGGCGGTGGCGGATGGCGCCTCCGCCACCGGCTGCGACTGGCAGGCGGCGAGCAGGGCGATGGCGAGCAGGGTGCTGGGGCGAGCGTGGCGCATGACGGTTCTCCCGGTGGGTCGGGAAGGTCAAACGCACGCGGAAGAAAAACGGGGTTGAGCGATTCGCGGAGAGGACAGGAAACTGCGCGGGACGGGCTCCGGACTGATGTGCGCCGTGGGCTGCCAGGCACACGGTGCGGACCCGGACGGACTATTCGACGCGCAGCTTCAGTTCACCGTCGGCCAGGCGCGCCTGCACCGGATCGCCCGGCTGTACCTGGGTCACCGAACGCACCAGGGCGCCGTCGTCCCGGGTGACGATGGCGTAGCCGCGCGCCACCGTCGCCAGCGGACTCACCGCTTCCAGCGAGCGGGCCAGTCCGCGCAACCGCAGGGCGTCCCGCTGCAACTGGCGGGCCACCGCGGCCTGCGGACGGATGCGCAGCGCTTCCAGCCGTGCGCGCAGTTGCGCCAGTTGGCGCTGCGGTTGCGCGGCGCGCAGGACGGCCGCGGCATGGCGCAGTCGTGCGCGCTTCTGTTCGGAACGTTCCCGCCACAGTGCCTGCAGACGCCGCATCGCCTCGTCCTGGCGGCGACGGATCAGTGCCAGGCGTGCCTGCGGGCGCAGTGCGTTCAGGCGCAGCGCCGCGCGGTCGGCGCGTTGCATGGCCTGGCGCAGGTGGTGGCGCTGCAGATCGTGCAGGCGCCGCTGCAGCGTGCGCAGGCGGGTCGTGAGATCGCGGACGTCCGGCACCAGCAATTCGGCCGCGACCGAAGGCGTGGGTGCGCGCAGATCGGCGGCGAAGTCGGCCAGGGTGAAGTCGGTCTCGTGGCCGACCGCGGACACCACCGGAATCGGCGAAGCCGCGATCGCGCGCGCCAGTTGTTCGTCGTTGAAAGCCCACAGGTCCTCCAGCGAACCGCCGCCGCGGGTCACCAGCATCGCGTCGTAGCGGCCACTGTCGGCGGCGCGCCGGAGCATCGACACGATCTGCGCGGGCGCGGCTTCGCCCTGGACCTGCACCGGCAGGATGTCCACCTCCAGCAGCGGAAAGCGCCGGCCCAGCACGCTCAGCACGTCGCGCACCGCCGCGCCGCTGGGCGAGGTGATGACGGCCAGCCGGCGCGGATGCGCGGGCAGGGCGCGCTTGCGGCCTTCGTCGAACAGGCCCTCGGCCGCGAGCCTGGCCTTCAGCGCCTCGAACGCCCGCCGCAGCGCGCCTTCGCCGGCTTCCTCCAGGTGGTCGATGACCAACTGGTAGTCGCCGCGCGCTTCGTACAGGGTCAGCCGGCCGCGCGCGAGCACCCGCAGCCCTTCGCGCGGAACGAAGCGCAGCCACTGGCTCTTGGGCTTGAACATCGCGCAGCGGACCTGCGCGCGCGCGTCCTTGAGGGTGAAGTACAGATGTCCGGAGGCGGGGCGGGTGACGTTGCCGAGCTCGCCTTCCACCCAGATCAGCGGGAACGCGCCTTCGAGGAGGTCGCGGGCCAGGGTGTTGAGCTGGCTGGGGGTGAGGACGTCGCGGGCGGGGTCTTGCATGGGGCATACCGTAGCGCAGCAGCGCGTTTTCATAAACCCGACGTAGAGCGGAGCTTGTTCCGCTGCTTTGGCTTTTCGGCTTGACCGATATCCGGCGCTGCTGCGCGAGTTGTCGTCGGTGGTCCGCCATGGTGCGCTCGCCGCGGGGCGTCACTTTGACCAGCCATTCGGCTGTTGAGAGGCGCTTCTTTGCTTGTGCAAAGAAAAGTAACCAAAAGAAAGCACACCCCGGTCCTCGCGCCCCAGCCGCTGTGCGGCTAGGGTCCGTGTCACCGGCGGGAATTTTGGGAAGGCACATCCCTGTGCCTGCCCAAAACGCCGCGCGTCGTGCGCGGCGCCCTGAAGGGTTTACCCACCGGCGCCACCGCTGCGGATGGGGCCCCAAGAGCAAGAGCTAAAGCTAAAGCCAAAGCCGAAGCCGAAGCCGAAGCCGAAGGGCCTCTGTGCTCGGTAGGAGCGGCCTCTGGCCGCGAGCTCCTCACGATTTTTTGTCGTTGCTTTTGCTTTTCGGGCCCCCTTTAAGGCGTGGCAAGCGGGCCGGGCGAACTTGCAGAGTCTGCCCCGTACTTGATACGGGGGCGGCGCACAGGACGTGCGCCGTTTTCGGCGGGAGCAGGACGCGCCTTCCGAAAATTCCCGGAACGATTGCGGACCCAAAGCGCGCAGGGTACACCCCTTGGCAGCGCACCATCGCCAACCACCAACAGCAATAATGCGCGTCAGCGCCCGATACGGATGACGCACAAAAGCCAGAGGCCAATGCAAAACGCCATGGCAGCAGAGCAAGCTCCGCTCTACTCGTCGACCTGCCGACGCTCGGGGCCGGGACGCTTCAGCAGCTTGCGCTGCAACGAGCGGCGATGCATGCCCAGCAACCGCGCCGCGGCGGAAATATTGCCATCGGTCTCCGCCAGCGCCTGCTGGATGTGTTCCCACTCCAGCCGGTGCAGCGGGGTCATGGTCTCCTCCGGCTCCAGCGGCTCGCTCTTCTGCTCGATGCCGAGCGCGCGCAGGATCGACGACAGCGAGGCCGGCTTGGGCAGGTAGTCGTCGGCGCCGCGCTTGATCGACTCCACCGCCGTGGCCACGCTCGCATAGCCGGTCACCAGCAGGATCCGCATATCCGGGCGCAACGCGCGCAAGGGTTCGATCAGGGTCAGGCCGGACGACTCGCCCAGTTTCAGATCGACCAGGGCGAAGTCGGGGGCCTGTTCGCGCGCCAGGCGCAGCGCGTCGCTGGGATCCAGCGCGATGCGGGTTTCGATGCCACGCCGGGCAAGGCTGCGCTGGAGGGTGCGGGCGTACAGTTCGTCGTCGTCGATCAACAGGCCGTTCATGGGAAATCCTTGTTGCCGCGCAACGGCAGGCGGAACCTGACCCGCACGCCGCGCGGCGAGGCGGTCTGCAGGGTCAGCGAACCACCCAGGCGTTCGACCGTCGCGTGCGAAAGCGCCAGTCCCACGCCCATGCCGTCGGGCTTGCTGCTGCGGAACAGGGTATCGGATTGGAAGCGCAGGGTGTCCTGGAAGCCGTCGCCTTCATCACGTACTTCGCCGATCAGTTCGCGGCCATCGCTGCGCAGGTGCAGTTCCACCCGGGTGGAACCGGCCTGCTGGCTGGCGTCGGCGGCGTTGTTGAGCAGCGCCTGCAACAGGTGGCCGATCGAGGGATCCACCCGCAGCCGCGGCGGCAGTTCGCCCTCGCGTTGCAGTTCGATGGTCGGACGCACCAGTTGCCAGCGGTGGATGACCCGTTCCAGATCCACGCCGGTATTGCGGCCCATCTCGGCGGAGGCGGCCAGCTCGCGCACGCGGTCGCGGCAGATGTCGACCAGTTCGCGCAAGGTGGTGGCGTCCTCGCGGATGGCCTCGTCGTCGCACTGTTCGGCGATGTCCTCGCTCAGCAGGGTCATCGTCGCCAGCGGGGTGTTGAGTTCGTGCGCGACCGCCGCGGCGTGGGTGGCCAGGGCGACGATGCCCTCGTTGCGGGCGAAGCGTTCGCGCAGCACCGCCAGTTCGCGTTCGCGCTGGCGCAGCGCGGCCACCAGGCGGGTGGAGAAGTACAGCACCACCCCGACCGAGAGCAGGAAGTTCACCGCCATGCCCCACAGGTGCAGGTTGAAGGCGTTGCCGTGGAAGGCCGGCAGCGGCCGCCCGAACACCGCCATCAGGGTGTAGCCGACCAGCGAGGCGGCGGCGGTGGCCAGCACCCAGCGCAGCGGCAGGGCCAGCGCGGCCACCGCGATCAGCAGCAGGAACATCGGGCTGAAGGGGTTGGTGATGCCGCCGCTCCAGCCGACCAGCCAGGCCAGCACCGCCACATCGACCAGCATGTGCAGGAACGCCACCCCGGCCGAATCCAGTGCCAGCCGGTGGCTGCGCCAGGTGGCGTAGACGTTGAACGCGGCCAGCAGGCCGATGCCGCCCCAAAGCGGCGCGAACGGCAGCGGTATGTGCATCAGCTCGGTGGCGACCAGCACGGCCACCGCCTGGCCGACGATGGCGACCCAGCGCAGGTTGCACAGGGTCCGCAGGAAGCTGGGAGAGGAGATGGGCATGCCGACATGCTAGACGATGCCGCAAGCGCGGCCATCCGGCGAAAGGGCGCATCGGCGTGCTTCGGGTGAACGGAACCGTGCCGGCCGGCGCTGCCGGGCCGGGTTCCCGGTCTAAAATGGGCGCCATGCACGACGCCGTCAGCCGCCCCACGCCCCCCGCCAACGCCACCGCCTGGCCCCGCCGCATCACCCATACCGTCGACATCGGCGGCGTGAAGGTCGGTGGCGGGCAACCGGTGGTGGTGCAGTCGATGACCAACACCGACACCGCCGATGTCGCCGCCAGCGTCCGCCAGGTGGCCGAACTCTGGCGCGCCGGTTCGGAAATGGTCCGGCTGACCGTCAACAATCCCGAATCCGCCGCCGCCATCCCGCGCATTCGCGAGAAGCTGGAGATGATGGGGATCGCGGTGCCGCTGATCGGTGATTTCCACTACAACGGGCACCAACTGCTGGCCGGCGAACCGGCCTGCGCCGAGGCCCTGGCCAAGTACCGCATCAATCCGGGCAACGTCGGTTTCGGCAAGAAGAAGGACACCCAGTTCGCCCAGCTGATCGAATTCGCCATCCGTTACGGCAAGCCGGTGCGGATCGGCGCCAACTGGGGCTCGCTGGACCAGGCGCTGGCCGCGCAGCTGATGGACGAGAACCACCAGCGCGAGCAGCCGTGGGACGCCGGCCGGGTGCTGCGCGAAGCGTTGATCCGTTCGGCGGTCGATTCGGCCGAGCGCGCGGTGGATCTGGGCCTGCCGCGCGATCGCATCGTGCTGTCGGCCAAGGTCAGCGGCGTGCAGGAACTGATTGCGGTCTACCGCGACATGTCGCAGCGCTCGGAGTTCGCGCTGCACCTGGGCCTGACCGAGGCCGGCATCGGCAGCAAGGGCATCGTCGCCTCGTCGGCGGCGCTGGCGGTGCTGCTGCAGGAGGGCATCGGCGACACCATCCGCATTTCGCTCACGCCCGAGCCGGGCCAGTCGCGCACGCAGGAAGTGATCGTGGCGCAGGAACTGCTGCAGACCACCGGCCAGCGCGCCTTCACCCCGATGGTCACCGCCTGCCCGGGCTGCGGCCGCACCACCTCCGAGTTCTTCCAGGAACTGGCCAAGGTGGTGCAGAACCACGTGCGCGGCAGGATGCCGGAATGGAAGATCAGCCATCCCGGCGCGGAGAACATGACCCTGGCGGTGATGGGCTGCGTGGTGAACGGCCCCGGTGAATCGCGCCACGCCAACATCGGCATTTCCCTGCCGGGCACGGGCGAGGCGCCGGCCGCGCCGGTGTTCATCGACGGCGAGAAGGCGGTGACCCTGCGCGGCGAGAACATCGCCCAGGAATTCATCGCCCTGATCGACGGCTACGTCGAACGCAAGTACACGCGTGGCACCGTCTGAGGTCCTGGCCCAGGGGTTGAACGCCCTGCTCGGATTGTTGCGTGAGCGCGGCCTGCGGATGCTGCTGCTGTTCGCCGGCGTGCTGGCGCCGCTATGGCTGTTCGTGGAACTGGCCGACGAAGTCCACGAACTGGAGAACTTCTTCTTCGACGATCCGCTGCTGTGGCGGATGCACGCGCTGGCATCGCCGGCGCTGGACCGCTTCTTCGTCGGGGTGTCGGCGGCCGGCTACCAGTACGGGGTGATCCCGGTCGACATCGCCCTCGTGCTGGGCTTGCTGGCGTGGCGGCGCTGGCGCGAGGTGCTGTTCGCGGCGTCCTCGTTCATCGGTTCGGCGCTGCTGAACCTGGCGACCAAGCAGTTCTTCCAGCGCGATCGCCCGTCGTTGTGGGATTCGGTGGCCCCGGAACACACCTTCAGTTTCCCCAGCGGCCACGCGATGGGATCGATGACCCTGGCGATGGTGGTGTTCCTGCTGGCGTGGCGCACGCGCTGGCGCTGGCCGGCCGCGTTGGCGGCGCTCGCCTTCGTCCTGCTGGTCGGCCTCTCGCGGGTCTACCTGGGCGTGCATTACCCCTCGGACATCCTCGGCGGCTGGGCCGCGGGCATGGCCTGGGTGGCGGGCCTGTACATCGTGCTGTACCGAAACGGCGGACCGTGGAAGCGGGTGGCTCAGGCGAATTCGTAGAACTGGAAGCACACGCCTGGCGGCACGATCAGGTGGAACTCGCGCCGGCCCCAGGACTTCATCTCCAGCGCCCCCACCTGCGCGGGCAGGTCGCGGTACTCCGCGTACAGCGCGTCCAGCCCGGCCACCCCGATGCTGAAGCTGGCGTTGCGCGCCCACAGCGGCTCGTTGTTGCGGACCAGGTGGAAGCCGATGCCGTCGCGCTCGATGCCGGCCATGTCGCCTTCCTGCCAGAGCGCGTGGAAGCCCATCCGGCCGACGTAGAAATCCAGCGCTTCGGCCAGCGACGGCCCGGCCGGCACCATCGGGGTGACGCTCGCGAATCGGGTGGTCATCGGCGCTCCTCCCTGCGGACCAACCCAGCCTAGGAGAACCGCTGGCGGCGTCGCAAGCGGCCGGGCGCAGAACGTAACGGATTGTTGCGAACCTCCCGACTTGTGGTTGTCCGCGCGCGGCGGGAGGATGGCGGCTGGTGCAAATGCCGCGCGGGCGCGGATGGATCGATGTATGCAGGAGCTGGTCGAGCGGTTCGGCGTCGGACTGGTGTTCGTCAACGTGCTGGCGCTGTCGCTGGGACTGCCGGTGCCGGCGATGCCGACCCTGATCGTGGTCGGGGCGGGCATCGCCCTGCATGCGGATCCGGCGTGGCCGGCGCTGCTGGGCGTGCTCGCGGTCTCCGTCTCGGCCAGTCTGCTGGGCGACGCCGCCTGGTTCTATGCCGGCCGCCGCTACGGCAACCGCACCCTGCAATCGCTCTGCCGGCTGTCGCTGTCGCGCGACAGCTGCATGAAGCAGACCGAACGCGTCTACGGCCGCTTCGGCATCCGGGTGCTGGCGGTGGCCAAGTTCGTCCCTGGCCTGTCGATGGTCGCGGTGCCATTGGCGGGCGCGATGCAGGCGGGCCTGCCGCGGTTCCTGCGTTACGACGGACTGGGCGCGGCGCTGTGGGCGACGGTCGGGCTGGCGCTGGGCGTGATCTTCTCCCGCCAGGTGGAAGGCGTGCTGCTGGCGCTGTCGCAGCTGGGCGTCGGCGCACTGGTGCTGGTGGCGGCGGGGCTGGTCCTGTACGTCGGCTATCGCTGGTGGCGCCGGCGCGCGTTGTTCCGGACGCTGGAAGCCGCGCGCATCGAGCCGGTCGCGCTGGACGCACGGGTGCGCGCGGGGCAGGCGCCGGCCATCCTGGACATCCGCGCGCCCGGGTTCCGCGATGTCGATCCCTACGTCATTCCGGGCGCGGTCTTCGCCGACGAACGCAAGCTGGACGACATCACCGCGACCTTCCCGCGTGATCGCAGCATCGTCATCTACTGCGCCTGCCCGGACGAAGTGTCCGCGGCCTGGCTGGCCGGCCAGTTGCGCCGCCGCGGCTACCTCGACGCCGTTCCGCTGCGCGGCGGCATCGACGCCTGGCGCGCGGCCGGATTGCCGGTCGCGGCGATTGTGGGCGGCGCGGGATGACGGGGTTGGGGATTCGGGATTGGGGATTGGGATGAACGGGTAGGGTAGGAGCGCCGTCCCCGGCGCGAGCGCTTCGCCTCCACGCCCCGAAAACCCTTCACCTCAACGCCCGGGCAAATTACCCCGGAACCTCAATACTGGATGCAGACCCGGTTGCGGCCTTCGCTCTTGGCCCGGTACAGCGCGGCGTCGGCCGCGGCCATCATCCGGCTACAGGTATCGCGGCTGGGCGTGAGCGCGGCGATGCCGATGCTGACGGTGATCGACTGCTCGTCGCCACCGGGCTTGAACACCGCGTCGGCCACCGCCTGGCGCAGGCGCTCGGCGAAACCGAATGCGGCGTCGCCGTCGCATTCGGGCAGCAGCACCGCGAACTCCTCGCCGCCGATGCGCGCGGCGGCGTCGTCATTGCGCACGTGCCGGCGCAGGATGCCGGCGATCTGGCGCAGCACGTTGTCGCCGGAGATGTGGCCGTAGCGATCGTTGACGGGCTTGAACAGATCGACGTCGATGATGCACATCGCCAGCGGGCGCTGGTGGCGCATCGCGCGGGCGATTTCGCGCTCGACCGCCTCGATGAAATGACGGCGGTTGTAGAGATCGGTCAGCGCGTCGTGGGTGGCGAGCTGGTAGATCTCCTCGTGGTAGTGCGCCTCGACGCTGGCGTGGCTGATGAACTTGAGGATGCACTCGCCCAGGGTCAGGTGATCGCCGTCGGCCAGCACCGCTTCCTGGATAGGCTGCTCGTTGAGCCGGGTGGGATTGGTCGCATCCAGATCGCGCACGCGGTACTCGTCGCCCTCGCGCCAGATCCGGCAATGCAGGCGCGACACGCTGCGGTGCGGGATGTGCAGATCGGCCTCGCGCGAGCGTCCGACCACCACCGGCTGCGCGTCGATGTCGGCGCGCCGGCCCAGGCCCTCGCCCTGGATCACCACCACGCAGGCCGAGCGCGAGCCGGACGGACGCGGTCCGTCGCTCAGGATCGTGCGCTGGGTGGTCTCGTGATCGGGCGCCATGCTGCGGCCGCGGGGAGGGAGGGCGTTGAGTGTAGCGGGTCCGCGTGGCGGCTGCCGGCGCTTCCGCTACCATGGCGGCACTCCAGGGGGATGCGCCATGAATCCAGTACCGCCACCGGCGGACCCGGAAGCCACCGAGCTTCTGGCGACGCGCCTGTCCGGGCACATGCCCGCGGACGGCCAGACCTTCGCGCCGGGTGCGCGGCTGGGACGCTACCGGCTGGAAGCCCTGCTCGGACGCGGCGGCATGGGCGAGGTCTATCGCGCCGAACAACTGGAGCCGGTGCGCCGGACCGTGGCGCTGAAGCTGTTGCGCGGCCATCGCGTGGAAGCGCGTCACCTGGCTTACTTCGAAATCGAACGGCAGTTGCTGGCGCAGATGCGGCATCCGGCCATCGCCCAGATCTACGATGCCGGCGCCACCGACGACGGCGTGCCGTTCTTCGCCATGGAGTTCAGCGAAGGGCGGCCGGTCACCGTGTTCTGCGCGGAGGAAGGACTGGACCTGCGCGAGCGGCTGGCACTGTTCATCCGCATCTGCGAAGGCGTCCAGCACGCCCACCACAGGGGCGTGATCCACCGGGATCTGAAACCCGGCAACATCCTGGTCGATCGCATCGACGGCCGCGCCGCGCCCAAGATCATCGACTTCGGCATCGCCACCGCCACCTCGCGCGCGCTGGCCGGCATGCAGGAGCGCGCCGGCACCCCGGACTACATGAGCCCGGAGCAGGCCGAGGGCGATCTCGCCACCCTCGATACGCGCAGCGACGTCTACTCGCTGGGCGTGCTGCTGCACGAGCTGCTGACCGGCAGCCGTCCCGGCGTGCGCGACGGCGGCACCGCCGATGGCAGCGTCCTGCGCCTGCCATCCGAACAACTCGCCACGCAGCGGACCACGGCCACGCCGGCCGGCGACGAACGCCACCTGAAGCGCGCGTTGCGCGAGGAACTGGACTGGGTGGTCGCCAGGGCGATGGCCCACGATCGCAATGCGCGCTACGCCTCAGTCGCCGAACTGGCCGCGGATCTGCAACGGTTCCTGGAGGGCGCGCCGCTGGCGGCGGTGCCGCCCACCCGACGCTATCGCTGGTCACGCTTCTTCGCCCGCCACCGCACCGCGCTGATTGCCGCGGCGGTGGTCGGCCTGGCGCTGCTGGGCGGCCTGGCGGTGTCGGTGTACGGATTGATGCAGGCGCGCGCGCAACGGGCGATCGCCGAGCAGCGCAGCGCGGAACTGGAGAAGGTCGCCGCGTTCCAGCAATCGATGCTGGAAGGCATCGACATCGAGGCCATGGGCGGTGGCCTGGCCGGCGGCATGCGCGAGCAGATCGCCAAAGCCGACCCGACCACCCGCGCCTCGCTGGAACAACTGCTGGCCGGGGTCAACACCGCGGATCTGGCGCGCGGCATGATCGATCGGGATCTGCTGGCCAATGCCGAAGCCGCCATCGCCCGCGACTTCGCCGGGCAACCGGCATTGGCCGCCAACCTGCGCGAATCGGTCGCGCGCGTGTACGCCGCGCTGGGCATGAGTCCGCAGGCGGCACGGGAATTCGGCAAGGTCGCCGACTACCGCGCCGGCCGGTCCGGCGAAGCCGACAAGGCGACGCTGGCCGCGCGCCTGGAGCAGGCCGAAGCGCTGCTCGGTGCCGCCGAGGTGGACGCCGCCGCCGCCATCATCGAACGCGCGCAACCGCTGGCACAGCCGCTGCCGTTGAACGATCCCGTCCGCGCTGGACTGGAGATCGCCCAGGCCAGCCTGCTGTCCGCGCGCGGCGAGCGCGAACGCGCCAAGACCCTGCTGCAATCGCTGCACGAGCGGCTGGCGAAGCAGGCCGGCGATCGCGACCCGGCGGCGATGGATGCGCTCAACGCGCTGGCGGACATGCAGCGCGCGGTCGGCGAGATGGCCGAGGCGCGGGCGAACATGGAAAAGCTGCTGCCGTTGCGGGTGGCGGTGCAGGGCGCCGAACACAAGGACACCTTGGCGGCCACCGGCAACCTGGCGGTGATGCGGA
>OFDB01000007.1_pt1 | contig 141079 bp, 109 predicted proteins | sample 1521001 | NCBI WGS metagenome assembly OFDB01 (sample SAMEA2532531, study PRJEB24079) | metagenome | biome: bacteria; feature: seaside; material: soil | place: India | collected 2012-02-01 | depth 0.1 m | reverse complement strand
GCTGGAAGGCGGCGACTCGCTGATTCCGCTGCTGGACACGGTGATCCGCCGCTCCGGCGAAGGCCAGGTCAAGGACATCGTGGTCGGCATGGCCCACCGCGGCCGCCTCAACGTGCTGGTCAACACCCTCGGCAAGAGCCCGCGTAAGCTGTTCGACGAGTTCGAGGGCAAGTTCGAGCACGACAACAGCCTGGCCCATGCCGGCGACGTGAAGTACCACATGGGCTTCTCGGCCGACATCGCCACCCCGGGCGGCCCGGTCCACCTGGCGCTGGCCTTCAACCCGTCGCACCTGGAAATCGTCGATCCGGTCGTGGCCGGCAGCGTGCGTTCGCGCCAGGAGCGCCGCAACGACACCTCCCGCCAGGCGGTGCTGCCGATCATCATGCACGGCGACGCCGCGTTCGCCGGCCAGGGCGTGGTGATGGAACTGTTCCAGATGTCGCAGGCGCGCGGTTTCGCGGTCGGCGGCACCCTGCATGTCGTCATCAACAACCAGATCGGCTTCACCACCAGCGCCCGCGACGACGCCCGCTCCACCCTGTACTGCACCGACGTGGCCAAGATGATCGGCGCCCCGGTGCTGCACGTGAACGGCGATGACCCGGAAGCGGTGGTGTTCTGCGCCAACCTGGCCTACGACTTCCGCCAGCAGTTCAAGAAGGACGTGGTCATCGACCTGGTCTGCTATCGCCGCCACGGCCACAACGAGGCCGACGAGCCGGCGGCGACCCAGCCGCTGATGTACCAGACCATCCGCAAGCATCCGACCACCCGCGAGCTGTACGCGGCCAAGCTGGAAGGCGCCGGCGTGGTGCCCGCCGAAGGCGGCAAGGCGCTGGTCGATCAATACCGCAACAAGCTGGATTCGGGCGAGTACACCACCGAGCTGGCCAAGCAGAAGAGCGACGAACTGGCGATCGACTGGTCGAAGTACGTGACCGGCAAGATCACCGATCCGGTCGACACCCGGGTCAAGCGCAAGACGCTGGATTCGCTGGCCAAGATCATCAACACCATTCCGGCCGGGGTGACCCTGCATCCGCGCGTGGCCAAGATCTACGAAGACCGCGCCAAGATGGCCGCCGGCGAACTGCCCGGCGACTGGGGCTTCGCCGAGAACCTGGCCTACGCCACCCTGTTGGCGGAAGGCAACGGCCTGCGCCTGGTCGGCCAGGACGCCGGCCGCGGCACTTTCTTCCATCGCCACGCGATCCTGCACGACCAGAAGACCGACAGCTATTTCCTGCCGCTGCGCCAGCTGGTGGAATCGCCGGAGCAGGCCACGATCATCGATTCGCTGCTCAGCGAAGAAGCGGTGATGGCATTCGAATACGGCTTCTCCACCACCGATCCCAACACCCTGTGCATCTGGGAAGCGCAGTTCGGCGATTTCGCCAACGGCGCGCAGGTGGTGATCGATCAGTTCATCGCCGCCGGCGAGGCCAAGTGGGGACGCGTCAGCGGGCTGACCCTGCTGCTTCCGCACGGCTACGAAGGCCAGGGTCCCGAGCACAGCTCGGCCCGCTTGGAGCGCTTCCTGCAGTTGTGCGCGCTGGAGAACATGCTGGTCTGCGTGCCGACCACGCCCGCACAGGCCTACCACATGCTGCGCCGGCAGATGCGCATGACCACCCGCAAGCCGCTGGTGGTGATGACGCCGAAGTCGCTGCTGCGCCACAAGCTGGCCGTGTCCACCCTGGACGAGCTGGCCAACGGCGAGTTCCAGCACCTGATCCCGGACAAGGCCGCCGACCCGAAGAAGGTCAAGCGCGTCGTGCTGTGCTCGGGCAAGGTCTACTACGACCTGCTGGAAGACCAGCAGAAGCGTGGCCAGGACGATATCGCGCTGGTCCGCATCGAACAGCTGTATCCGTTCCCGCGTCCGCAGCTGGCCGCCGAGCTCAAGCGCTTCGGCAAGGCCACCGACGTGGTCTGGTGCCAGGAAGAGCCGCAGAACCAGGGCGCGTGGTACCAGATCCGCCACCACCTCAACGCCTGCCTGGGCGAGAAGCAGAGCCTGCACTACGCCGGCCGCCCGCGCTCGCCCTCGCCCGCCGCCGGTCATTTCGCCGAGCACGTCGAGGAACAGCTGAAGCTGGTCGCCGACGCGCTGGTCAACAAGTTCGAAAACGACGTGGTCGCCGAGTAAGCGGCGCCCGCATTCCACCCTTCAAAGCACGCCACCAAAAAAAACAGGACGCCTCCATCCATGGCCACTGAAGTCAAAGTTCCGGTTCTCCCCGAATCCGTCTCCGACGCCACCATCGCCACCTGGCACAAGAAGGTCGGCGACGCGGTCAAGCGCGACGAGAACCTGCTGGATCTGGAAACCGACAAGGTCGTGCTGGAAGTGCCGTCCCCGGTCGACGGCGTGATCAAGGAAATCAAGTTCAAGGAAGGCGACACCGTGACCAGCCAGCAGCTGCTGGCGATCATCGAGGAAGGCGCGGTCGCCGCCGCGCCGGCTCCGGCCGCCGAGGCGCCCAAGGCTGAAGCGTCCAAGGCCGAGCCCCCCGCCGCTGCCGCCGCACCGGCTCCGGCCGCCAAGTCCGCTCCGGCACCGGCCGCCGGCGTCGAAAGCCTGCCTCCGGGTGCGCGCTTCACCGCCGTCACCCAGGGCATCGATCCGGCGCAGGTGGAAGGCACCGGCCGTCGCGGCGCGGTGACCAAGGAAGACCTGGTCAACTACGCCAGCGGCAAGACCGCCGGCGTGTCCGGCGGCGCGCGTCCGGAAGAGCGCGTGCCGATGACCCGCATCCGCGCCCGCATCGCCGAGCGCCTGATGCAGTCCAAGAACTCCATCGCCATGCTGACCTCGTTCAACGAGGTCAACCTGGGCAAGGTCATGGCGATGCGCAAGGAGCTGGGCGAATCGTTCGAGAAGGCCAACGGCATCAAGCTGGGCTTCATGAGCTTCTTCGCCAAGGCCGCGGCCAACGCGCTGCAGCGCCATCCGGTGGTCAACGCCTCGGTCGACGGCAACGACATCATTTACCACGGCTACGCCGACATCTCGATCGCCGTGTCCACCGACAAGGGCCTGGTCACGCCGGTGCTGCGCAACGTCGAGCGCCAGAGCTTCGCCGACATCGAGAAGGGCATCGCCGAGTACGCCAAGAAGGCGCGCGACGGCAAGCTGGGCCTGGAAGATCTGCAGGGCGGCACCTTCACCATCACCAATGGCGGCACCTTCGGCTCGCTGATGTCCACGCCGATCGTCAACCCGCCGCAGAGCGCCATCCTCGGCATGCACGCGATCAAGGAACGCGCGATCGTCGAGAACGGCCAGGTCGTGGCCGCGCCGATGATGTACATCGCGCTGTCCTACGATCACCGCATCATCGACGGCAAGGACGCGGTGCTGTTCCTGGTCGACATCAAGAACCAGCTGGAAAATCCGCACCGCATGCTGCTTGGCATGTAAGCGCCGGGAATCGGGAATGGAGAATCGGGAGTCGTCAAAGCCCGCTCCATCCCGCTTTTGCGATTCCCCATTCCCAATTCACCATTCCCGTGTGAGCGAAGCATGAGCGAACAACAACAATTCGACGTCGTCGTCATCGGTGCCGGTCCCGCCGGCTATCACGCCGCCATCCGCGCCGCGCAGCTGGGCATGAAGGTCGCCTGCATCGACGCCGCGCTGGGCAAGGACGGCAAGCCGGCCTTGGGCGGCACCTGCCTGCGCGTGGGCTGCGTGCCCTCCAAGGCGCTGCTGGACAGCTCGCGCCAGTTCTACAACCTGCAGCACCTGTTCGGCGAACACGGCATCAGCACCAAGGACGCCAAGATCGACGTCGCCACGATGGTGGGCCGCAAGGACAAGATCGTTAAGCAGTTCACCGGCGGCATCGCGATGCTGTTCAAGGCCAACAAGATCACCCCGTTCTACGGCTTCGGCCAACTGCAGCCGGGCAATGTGGTCAAGGTGAAGCAGCACGATGGCAGCGAAGTCGAGCTCAAGGGCACCAACGTGATCCTGGCGGCCGGTTCGGATTCCATCGAACTGCCGTTCGCCAAGTTCGACAACGAATACATCGTCGACAACGTCGGCGCGCTGGACTTCACCGCCGTGCCCAAGCGCCTGGCCGTGATTGGCGCCGGCGTGATCGGCCTGGAACTGGGCAGCGTGTGGAAGCGCCTGGGCGCCGAAGTCACCATCCTCGAAGCCCTGCCCGACTTCCTCGCCGTCGCCGATGCCGAAGTGGCCAAGACCGCGGCGCGCGAGTTCAAGAAGCAGGGCCTGGACATCCGTCTGGGCGCCAAGGTCAGCAAGACCGAAATCACCGGCAAGGGCAAGACCAAGGAAGTCGTGGTCACCTACACCGACGCCGAAGGCGAGAAGACCTTGACCGTGGACAAGCTGCTGGTGGCCGTGGGCCGCCGTGCCGCCACCAAGGGCGTGCTGGCCGACGGTACCGGCGTGAAGCTCAACGAGCGCGGCCAGATCGAGGTCGACGAGCATTGCCACACCGGCGTCGACGGCGTCTGGGCGATCGGCGACTGCGTTCGCGGTCCGATGCTGGCGCACAAGGGTTTCGAAGAAGGCATCGCGGTGGCCGAACTGATCGCCGGCCTGCCGGGCCACGTCAACTTCGACACCGTGCCGTGGGTGATCTACACCGAACCGGAAATCGCCTGGGTCGGCAAGACCGAACAGCAGCTCAAGGCCGAAGGCACTCCGTACAAGACCGGCAGCTTCCCGTTCGCCGCGATTGCCCGTGCCGTCGCGATGGGCGAACCGGCCGGCTTCGTCAAGGTCATCGCCCACGCGGAAACCGACCGCGTGCTGGGCCTGCACCTGGTCGGCGTCGGCGTATCGGAACTGGTGCACGAAGGCGTGCTGACCATGGAGTTCAACGGCTCCGCCGACGACCTGGCCCGCATCTGCCACGCCCACCCGACCCTGTCCGAGGCCATCCACGACGCCGCCATGGCGGTGGACAAGCGTTCGATCCACAAGGCCAATTGACAGCCGGGAATGGGGAATCGGGAATGGAGAATCGAAGGATGCTCCTTTCCATCCCTGCTCCCCGTCTCATACGACGCCGGGCAAGCCCGGCGTCGTGCGTTGGGCTTTTCACGATTCTCCATTCCCGATTCCCCATTCCCGTCCATGAAAAGCATCTGTGTCTATTGCGGCTCCAACGCCGGCAGCAAGCCCCTTTACGCCGAACGTGCGGTCGCATTGGGTGATCGCATTGCCCGCGAAGGGTTCCAACTGGTCTACGGCGGCGGCAACGTCGGCCTGATGGGCATCGTCGCCGATGCGGTACTGGCCGGCGGTGGCGAGGTGGTCGGGGTGATTCCCGAGCAGTTGGTCAACTGGGAAGTCGCGCACAAGGGCGTGACCCGGCTGGAAGTGGTCGCAAACATGCACGAGCGCAAGAAGCGCATGTTCGATCTGTCCGACGCCTTCGTCGCCCTGCCCGGCGGCTTCGGCACCCTCGACGAGATGTTCGAGATGCTGACCTGGCGCCAGCTCGGCATCGGCGACAAGCCCTGCGCCTTCCTGGACGCCGATGGTTTCTATGCGCCGCTGATGGGCATGATCGACCGCATGGTCGAAGAACGCTTCCTGCACCCGGACCAGCGCCAGGACCTGTGGCACGGCGAGGACCTCGGCGCGATGTTCGACTGGATGAAGGCTTATCAGCCGGCACAGGCGTCGAAGTGGATGGACGAGAAGCGTCGCAAGTCGCTGCGCTGAGGCAACAGCCAAAGCGTTCCGCCCATCGTCATCCCAGCGAACGCTGGGACGCATCTTGACCTTCGACCACCGTCCTTCGCATCGGACCGTCAATGGATTCCCGCTTGCGCTGGAATGACGATGTGAGCGGTGCCATTCCGCCGCGGCCCCAAAAGTTGGTGGCGATCCGCTGCGTGATTTGGCTGCTCGCCCGGGCCCGTCAAGCAACCCCATTCCCCCTGCCGCACCCGGTATCGCAAACCCCTACCACGCCTCAGAGAAAACACCCAGCCGCCCCGGGAACGGATTCCCCGCGTCCACCTTCTGGCCAGCCGGCCGCGTGGAACGCTCTACATCGGCGTGACATCCCACCTGCCCGGACGCATCTGGCAGCACAAGCACGCTCAGATCGAGGCTTCACCCGTCGCTACCGGGTCCATACTTTGGTCTGGTACGAAGTCCACGGCGCGAGGGAATCTGCCATCCTGCGCGAAAAGGCATTGAAGGCCTGGAAGCGGATCTGGAAGATCCGGCGCATCGAGGATGCCAATCCGGAATGGCGCGATCTGTATCCGGACATCCTCCAATCCACCTGCTGATATTCACGGAACCGGAGCGGCCCTCATGACCCTGCCCACCTCGTTCAACGCTTTCCGCATTCACAACGACGATCGCGGCTACCGCGGCGGCATCGAATCGATTTCGCTGGACGATCTGAATCCCGGAGAGGTGGTGATCAAGACCGCGTATTCCTCGGTGAACTTCAAGGACGCGCTGGCCGGTACCGGCGAAGGCAAGATCCTGCGGCGGTTCCCGCTGGTCGGCGGCATCGACGTGGCCGGGCACGTGGTGGCCTCCACCGACCCGGCGTTCCGCGAAGGCGACGAGGTGCTGGTGACCGGCTGCGGCCTCAGTGAAACCCGCGATGGCGGCTACGGCGAGTACGCCCGGCTGGAGGCGAAGTGGGTGATTCCCCTTCCCAGGGGGCTCAGCCTGCGCGAAAGCATGATCCTGGGCACCGCCGGCTTCACCGCCGCGCTGGCGCTGTACCGCATGCGCGACAACCGACAGACGCCGGAGTTGGGACCGCTGGCGGTCACCGGCGCGACCGGCGGCGTGGGCACGCTGGCGGTCAACATCTTCAGCCGCGCCGGCTACGAGGTGCACGCCATCAGCGGCAAGCCCGAGCATGCGGACTTCCTGAAATCGCTCGGCGCCACCGTGGTGCTGGGGCGCGATGCGCTGGGCACCCGGCGGCCGATGGAATCGGCGCGCTTCGGCGGCGGCCTGGACAACGTGGGGGGCGCGATGCTCGCCAGCCTGCTGGCGCAGACCGTTCCCTACGGCAATGTCGCCAGCGCGGGACTGGCCGCGACCGCCGAACTGGACATCACCGTCATGCCGTTCATCATCCGGGGCGTATCGCTCGTCGGCGTGGCCTCGGCCGGTACCGCGCGCGCCATCCGCGACGACATCTGGCGGCATTTGGCCGACGACTGGAAACCGGCCCGCCTGGATGCCATCTGCACCCGCGAAACCACGCTGGAAGGGCTGCCGGATGTGTTCAGGAACATGCTTTCCGGGGGTTCGTTCGGCCGTACCCTGGTCATTTTCTGAGGCCGTCGGGGGCCGCCCGACGGCGTGTCCGGGAACGCCCCCCGTTTCTTTCTCCCGGGCCCGCTCCTACAATCGGCGCGGGGATAATTTGGGGACACTCGGGGAACTCCATGGCACGCATTCTGATCGTCGACGATTCACCTTCGCAGTTGCTGGGCATCCAGCGCATCGTCGAAAAACTGGGGCACGAGTCCCTCACCGCCGAGGACGGCGCCGCGGGCGTGGAAGTCGCCAAGCGCGAGCTGCCGGACATGGTGCTGATGGACGTGGTGATGCCGAACCTCAACGGGTTCCAGGCCACCCGCACGCTGAGCCGCGAGGCCAGCACCAAGCACATCCCGGTAATCCTGGTGACCACCAAGGACCAGGACACCGACCGCATGTGGGGCCTGCGCCAAGGCGCCAAGGCCTACCTGACCAAGCCGTTCTCCGAGGACGAACTGGCCGAGGTCATCGAGCGTGTGTTCAACGCGCGCGAACTGCCGGAACCGCCGGCCGCCTGATTCGCCCGGCGATCAAACGTGATGAAGAAAAGCAGGCCACGGCCTGCTTTTCTTTTGGGGCGACGCTCGCGGTCTCTCCCTGTGGGAGCGTCGCCAGTCGCGATACCCGATCGACTGGCCATCCGCGAATCGCGACTGACGTCGCTCCCACAAGGTTGTTCTACGGCTTCTCGCCGAAGGCCCGGGCCAGGTCGCGATAGGCCTCCTGCTGCTCCTCGCTGGTGGCGCGCGGTGCGGTGATTTCCAGTTCGACGATCTGATCGCCTGCCGGATTGCCCGGCAGCCCACGGCCGCGCAGGCGCAGCTTGCGCCCGGCTTCCGAGTCCGGCGGAATCTTCACCTCGACCTCGCCGCCCAGGGTTGGCACCGTCATCGATGCGCCCAGCGCCGCCTGCCAGGGCGCCACCGGCAGCACGTAGATGATGTTGCGGCCATCGACCTCGAACTGCGGGTGCGCGGCGTACTCGATTTCCAGCAGCAGATTGCCGCCGTTGCCGCCCTGCCCGGCCAGGCGGATGACCTGGCCCGGCTTGATGCCCTTGGGCACCTTGACCTCAAGCTGACGACCATTGACGTTCACCCGCACGCTGCCGCCGTCGTGGACCGCCTGCAGCGGCACGGCCAGCTTGGCGCGCGAGTCACGCGGCGCATGCGGTCCCCGCGCCTGCGCGCCGTCAGCACGTCCACGGCGACCGAACAGGCCCTCGAAGAAGTCGCTGAAGCCACCACCACCACCGGTGCTGCCGAAGACTTCGTCGAAGTCGAAGTTCTGCCCGCCATAGCCGCCCTGGCCGAAATCCGGCGGCGGCCGGAACTCTTCGCCCGGGCGATAACCGCGCGCGCGCAACTGGTCATAGGCCGCGCGCTTCTGCGGATCCCGCAGCGCCTCGTAGGCCTCGTTGACCGCCTTGAACTGATCCTCCGCGCCAGCCTCCTTGCTGACGTCGGGATGGTACTTGCGCGCCAGCCGCCGGTACGCCGTCTTGATCTCGGCATCGCCGGCGGTCGGTTCCACGCCCAGCACCGCGTAGTAATCCTTGAATTGCATCAGGTCTCCACTGGAAAACCGTGCCGGCCGGTTGCCGGCGGGAAATGGACGGGTCCGCGAAGCGGACGCCACGGGCCAATTCTAGCGGCTGGCGCGCCGAATGCCGGGGGTGGCCTTCGCCCGTCTCGAACATGCACACGGCCGGATTCACGGCGCGGGGATGCCTTCGTAACGCCTGCCGTTGGCGAGGCGGGCTAAACTCCATTCAGCCTTCCTCACCAGGACCCGACCATGACCATCCAGATTGGCGAACAAATCCCCGAAGTCATCCTCAAGCGCATCCGCGAGGGCGTCGAGACCATCGACACCCGCGCGCTGTTCGAGGGCCGCAAGGCCGTGCTGTTCGCGGTGCCCGGCGCCTTCACCCCGACCTGTTCGGAAAAGCACCTGCCCAGCTTCGTCCAGCACTTCGAGGATTTCCGCAAGCGCGGCATCGAGGTGTTCTGCGTGTCGGTCAACGATCCGTTCGTGATGCAGGCCTGGGGCAAGACCCAGCACGTGCCCGAGGGCCTGCAGATGCTCGCCGACGGCAACGCCGATCTGGTCAAGGCGCTCGGCCTGCAGATGGACGCCAGCAGCTACGGCATGGGCATCCGCGCGCGCCGCTTCGCGCTGTATGCCGAGGACGGCGTGGTCCGCAACCTGTTCATCGAGGCGCCCGGCGAATACAAGGTGTCCTCGGCCGAACACGTACTGGCGAACATCTGAGCAGAGGCTGGCGTGCCTGTATAAACGGCACGCCGGCCATCCTCACTGCAATATCGAGAAACTCAACCGCGTCCACGCGCCGCTGTCCGCCAGCGCGGTCAGCGTGTGCTGGCCCGGTTCCTCGAAGTCGCGCACGAACGGGCGCGCGCCCTGGGTTTCGGCGATCCACTTTCCGTCCAGCAGCCACTGCACGCGGGCTTCGGTGCCGAGGGCGCGCAATTGCAGGCGCACGCCGTGTTCGCTGCCCGGTGCGCGCGCCAGGGTGGCGCGGTCGTTGATGCCGTCGATGCGCAGTTCTTCCGATGCTTCGCGGCCGTCATCCACGCAATCCGGCGACAGCGCCGGCAGGCGCGATTGTGCGCGAATCTGCTGGCCCAGCCACGGCGAGGCCAGTGCCGGCCAGCGGGCGATGCGCCGGGTCCGCGCTGCATGCGGGCGCGCGCATTCGGCGGACAGGCGCAGGCCGGTCGCCGCGTCCACTTCGAATACCTCGGCGCCCGCGCTCCAGCGGCGCGCGTCGCGTTCGGCCAGGGTGGGCGGCGTCGCGCCGTCGAGCGTCCATGCCTTCATCCGTCGCTGGCACAGTTCCGGCGCGTCGGCATCCGGCGGCACACCCAGCGGCCAGCAGATCTCTGCTTCGGCGACATTCGCCGGTGGCGGCAACGCGGCGGCGTCGCCACGCGCGCGTGGCAGGCTGTCGATGATCTCGAACATCAGCGGCAACGCGGTGACCGCGCCGTATTGTCCCGGCAGCGGCGTCCCGTCCGGCCGGCCGACCCACACGCCGACGGTGTAGCGGCGCGTGCTGCCCAGCGCCCACGCGTCGCGGAAGCCGTAGCTGGTGCCGGTCTTCCACGCCACCCGCGGGCGCGTCGCGGTGTCGAACGCGCCCTGCCCGTAACCGGGCCGCGGATGCGATTCCAGGATCTCGCGGATGATCCATGCCGCGCCCGGCGAAACCAGCCGGCGGTCCTCGCGCACGTCCTGCGGCGTATAGCGCACCCGCCCCGCCAGGCCGCCGCGGTTGAACGCCGCGAACGCACCGACCAGATCCTCCAGGCGCGCGCCGGTGCCGCCAAGAATCAGCGCGAGGTTGGGTGCTGCGCCGCGCGGATATTTCAGGGCGATGCCGGCATTGGCCAGGCGCGCGGAAAAACGCGCCGGTCCGACCCGATCCAGCAGATCCACCGCCGGCACGTTGAGCGACAGGCGCAGGGCTTCCGCCGCGCCGATCGGACCGTTGAAGGCGGCATCGAAATTGCCCGGCCGATAACCGCCGAACGACTGCGGCGCGTCGACCAGCAGGCTTTCGGAATGGATCAGGCCGTCGTCCAGCGCCAGCCCGTACAGGAACGGCTTGAGGGTCGAACCCGGCGAGCGCCAGGCCTGCACCATGTCCACGTGGCCCAGGCGTTCCTTGTCACCGAAGGTCACCGAACCCACGTAGGCGCGCGCTTCCATGCTGGCGTTGTCGATCACCAGCAGCGCCGCCGAGGTCCGCGCGGGGAGTTGCGAGAAGTAGGACGCCACCCGCTCCTCCAGGGTGCGTTGCAGGTCCGCATCCACGGTCGATTCGATGCGCGCCGCGCGCGGTTGCCGCTGGCGCAGGCGCTCGGCGAGCAACGCCGCAGACAACGGTGGTTGCAGGGAACGCGCCACCACCGGTTCGATTCGCGCTTCTTCCACCTGTGCCGGTGTCCACACGCCCAGCGCCACCATCCGCGCCAGCACCTTGTCGCGCGCCGCGCGCGCGGCATCGGGGTGGCGATCCGGACGCAGGCGGCTGGGCGACTGCGGCAATACCGCCAGCAGCGCCGCCTCGGCCTGCGACAATCGGGTAGCCGGTTTGCCGAGATAGGCCCAGCTGGCCGCCTCCACGCCTTCGATGGTGCCGCCGAATGGCGCACGCTCCAGGTACAGCGACAGGATCTCGCGCTTGGACAGGTGTGCTTCCAGTTGCAGCGCGCGCAACAACTGCTTCAGCTTGCCCCACGGCGTGCGCGAATGCGGATCCAGGATCCGCGCCACCTGCATGGTCAGGGTCGATCCGCCGGACACGATCCGCCCTCGCCGCAGCCATTGCCCGCCTGCGCGCAGCATGGCCCAGGGATTGACGCCGGGATGCTTCCAGAACCAGCGGTCCTCGTAGTTCAGCAGCGCATCCAGGTACAGCGGCGACACGCTTTCCGGCGTGGCCGGATAGCGCCAGACGCCGTCACGGTCGGCGAACGCGCGCAGCGGCGTGCCGTCGCGCGCGACCACCAGCGTGCTGGTGTCGCGCGCTTTCGGCAGCGGCGGCGGAAACAACAGGTCCAGCACCAGCAACGACGACAGCAGCGCCACCGTGCCCCAGCGCAGCAGGGCCGGCCAGCGCAGCGCGCGCAGGCGCCGCCATGCGCGTTGCCGGCGGGACATCCTCGAACCAACCATCAGTCACTTATTCACGTCAGTGGCCACATCCGCACCGCAGTACCGCGCTGTCCCGCCCCGGGAGCGGGGAACCGGCGTCGCTCGACTTCCGACTCCCCATTCCCGGCTCCCGCCCTACGGCTGCACGACGGTGATCGTTGCCACCTTCGAGCGGCCGACGCCACGGATATCCGGCCGGTACATGTCCTCGACCAGCGGCGGTGGCACGGTGTAGGTGCCGGGCGTGACGGCGCGCACCAGGTAGAACACCTTGGCGGTGTCGCCGCCGTCCAGCTTCAGCGCGGCCACATAGCGGTCGTCGCGGAACTCCTCGTGCTTCACGTCCGCCGCGCTGCCGCGATCGCTGACGCTGATGCCGTCGACGACGACGTCGGCCCACTGCTTGGCGTCGCCCAGGTTGAAGTTCTCGATCTCCAGCCCGGCCGGCAGCAGATCGGTGAACAGCGCGTCCGGCATGCTCGTGTGCGGGGTGATGCTGATTCTGACGATCAACGCCTCGCCTTCCTTCAGCGTGCCGCCGGTCCATTCCTTGCCGTCGGTGGTGTAGTAGCGCCGCTCGATGCCGATCTGGCGTTCGTCGGTGGCCGGTGGCGTGCGCGGAATGCCGCTGACGTCCAGGCTCGCGTACAGCGGCGGCTGGCCTTCCGGCACGAAGCGCGCGCCGCGCACCAGCGCCGCGTGATCCAGGCTGCGTCCGAACAGCTTGCCCGGCGCGACGGTTTCGCTCTCGCCGCCCAGGCTCCAGGTGCCGGACACCAACTTCTTCTGGTCCACCATCAATGCCTTGCCCAGGCGCGCCAGCGCGACCTGCTCCTGCGTGCTCAGCCACAGCCAGCCGCTGCCGCGGCGGGTGTCCAGTTCGCGGCCCAGCGACACCGCACGGCGGTCGTACTCCGGCTTGGACAGCTTGCGTTCGTGGACCAGCGCGATCATCAGCGCGTCGTCGCGCAGACGGGTGCCGTAGTCGCCCAGATACTCGGGGCGATCACCGGTCCTGGCAAAGCCCTCTGCAATCGCCTTCGCGCCACGCGCCTTGTCGCCCTGCAGCGACAGCGCGATGCCCAGGTGCACCAGCGGCAGGCCGGTCAGGCTCTTCTTGCGCTCGTTGTCGTACAGCGCGCGCAGCGTGCCCAGCGGCGCCCGGTTGACCCGCGCCAGCGCGTAACCGGCATAGGCCTGGTTGGCGAACTTGAGGTGATCGCGCTGCGAGTAGCCGTAGAACTGCGCGCCGCCGGCCAGCAGATCCTCGTTGAGGCGGTTGAGCGCCTTCTGCAGGACCGCGTCGGGCACCGCGAAACCGCCCTCGCGCGCATCCAGCAGGAACTCGACCACGTACGGGGTCAGGCCCGGATTGACGTAACCGTCGTCGCCCCACATCGAGAAATGGCCATTGGCCACCTGCATCGAGGCCAGCCTGCCGAACGCGCCTTCCATGCGCTCACGCCGCTTCTTCGCGTCCAGCCCGCCGACGCCGAGCGACTTGGCGGTGGCGTCATCCAGTTCCAGCGCCGCATAGCCCTTGCTGGTGGTCTGTTCGGCGCAGCCGTAGGGATATTCGAGCGCACCCTGCAGGGCGCTGGCGAACGGAATCGGCGGCAACGCGCTGACCAGCATCCGCGCATTGACCGAACCGGCCATCAACCCGTCGGCCAGCCCGGTGCCCATCTCCACCGGCGCCATGCTGTCCAGCACCAGGGTGCGCGAGCGCAGCACCGCCGGCCAGCCGGCGCGCACCGGCAGGTCGTAGCGGCGATCGACCTTGAAGCCGTTGCCGTCCACCCGCACGCGCACCTTGGCGGTGGTGTATCCCTCGCCCGCGGTGATCGGGAAACTCAGGGTGGTCTTGGCGTCGGTCGCCAGTTTCGCGCTGCGCGAGGATTCGCCGATCGACAACGGGCCTTCGCCGTCCACCCGCACGCTGAACTCGCCGGGCTTGCCGGTGAAGTTCTGCACGTCCAGGGTCACCATGCTGCGGTCGCCCGGCGCCAGCACGCGCGGCAGGCTGGCTTCGGCCACGATCGGCGCACGCACCAGCGTCTCGCGATCGCGGTTGCCGTAACGCTCGTCCGAATACACCAGCGCCGACACCCGCAGGGTGCCGTTGAAGTCGGGCACCTTCAGGCGGATGCGCGCGTTGCCTTTCGCGTCGAGCTTCACCGGACCGGCGAACAGGTCCACGGTCTGCACCCGCGAGGTCGGCCGCTTGGCCTGTGGCAATGCGGTCAGCGCCATGTCGCCGCCGAAGCGGATCTTGGCGCTGCCGCCTTCGAAACTCTCGATCACGCGCCCGTAGATGTCGTACGCGTCCACACCGAGACGGCGCTGGGCGAAGAACTGCGCGTTCGCATCCGGCACCGGGAAGCGGGTGATGTTGAGGATGCCCACGTCCACCGCCGAGACGGTGACATGCGCGGCCTTGCCGGCCAGTTCGGGCACGCTGACGGTCACCGGCAATTCCTGCTCCGGCCGCATCTGCCTGGGCACGGCCAGGCCGACGGCGACGCGACGCGCCTTGCGATCCATCGGCACGTGGGCCACGCCGACCGCTCGCGCCGGGGTGATCTTGCTGGGTGCGGATCCGCCGCGGAACACCAGCGCGGTGACGTACACGTCGTGCCGCTCCCAGTCCTTGGTGACCGGGATGGAGAAGCGGCTGCCCGGCTTGGCGTCGATCTCCTGCACGTACAGCATGCGATCGGCCTCCACCATCAGCAGGCCCTTGCCGGCGTGCGGCGGCGTCAGCGTCACCTGCAAGGTGTCGCCGGCCTTGTAGCCGGTCTTGTCCAGCGCCAGCTTGACCTTGTCCGGGCGCGCATCCAGGCCGCGGTTCTGATCGTCCCAGCTCCAGCCGGCGCGGAACGGATAACGGGTGGTCAGGCCGGAGGCGGGATCGAACACATCCAGCCGGTACTCGCCCCACTCCACCGGATAGTCGATGCGCGCGGCGGTGGCGCCGGCATCGATCACCCTGGTTTCCAGGTTCTCGAAACGGCGGGTGAAGTCGTAGTCCCAGCCGCCGTCCTCGTCGTAGTTCCAGTGATAGTCGCGGTGCTCGCGCACCAGCGTCGCCTTCAGGCCCTTGCCGGGCTGCGGCTTGCCGGCCGCATCCACCCGCATGATCTCGAAGCCGGCGTTGCTGTTGGCGTCGGCGCCGTCCTTGTCGTCGAACAGCGGGCGCACGCCGACCAGCGCGTTGGCCGGCCACATGACGCGTTTCAGTGTACGGGTCACCGTGCGGCCGCCGGTTTCATAGACGCTGCCCGAGATCACCGCCGCGATCGGCGTCACCGGCTTGACCTCGGCCGGCAGCGTGATCGCCTCGCGGTAGAGGCCCTTGTCGTCGAACTTGGCATCGACGATGTCCTTGGCTTCCTTCGGCAGCTCCACGGTGGGATCGCCGAAGAAGTAGCCCGGCAACGCCTCCACCGGATGCTGTTCCACCGCCACCGCCAGCCGCGCGGTGAAACGGTTGCCGGCGGCCGGCGCGCCGTACAGGTACGCCGCCGTGGCCTGCAGTTGCAGCGGCTGCCCGGGCTTGAGCGTGGCCTGCCCGGTGCTGTCCAGATCCAGCTTCATCCGCTCGGGCAGGAATTCCTCGATGCGCAGGGTCATGCCCTGCACCGCTTCCTTGCTGGCCGGATCGGTGCGGAACTCCACCTGCCAGCGGCCGGTCGGCGCTTCCTGCGGGATGACCTGTTCGAAGTTGAAGTAGCCCTGCTCGCCCGGTTGCAGGCGGGTCTCGCGGAAGGTCTTGCCGTCGGGCTGTTTCAGGCGCAGGAAGATCGGCTGCGCCTTGACCGGCCGGCCGTCGAAATCGCGCAGCAGCGCCGACAGCCGCACGGTTTCGCCGGGGCGATACAGGTCGCGGCCGGACCAGGCGAACACGTCGAACCAGGCCTGCTCCCGCCCCGCCACCGCGAACTCGGATAGGTCGAGCGCCGGCTGGTTGAACGGCAGCATCGACACGTCCTGGCCGCGCCGCGCGATCAGCACATGGCCGGCATCCAGGTGATACTTCAACAGCGCGTTGCCGTTGCTGTCGGTCTTGCCGGTCAGGAAGGTTTCGCCCTTGGCGTCCAGCACCCGCAGTTCGACCCCGCCCACGGCGGCGCCATCGCGCAGCGAAGCGGTATGCACGAACAGCTGGTCCTTGTAGGCGCGCGTGTGCAGGCCCAGGTCGCTGACGGTGAAGAAGGCGGTCTCGAAATCGCCGGAGAACTTGCCGGTGCGCTTCATCACCGCGAAGTACAGGCCCGGCTCCTGCAGTTCCTTGATGTCCTGGATCGGCAGGTAGGTCAGCAGGCGCTCGTTCGGCTTGCCGCCGAGCAGGAAGCGGTTGACGTAGACCGGCTCGGCCAGTTGCGCCAGCGGCGTGCTGTCGCCGTAATCGCTGTCCAGGTCCCAGCTGCCGCGGCGACCGCCGCGCTGGTATTCGGAGAAGAACTTCGGCAGCGACTTCTCGTTGACGCGGAGGAACTCGACGTCGACTTCCTTGACGTTGATCGAGACCACCGGCAGCCCACGACTTTCGCGCGCCGGCAGCACGCTGCCCTGCGAGGCGAAGCCCACCGCCGGATCCAGTTCGCCGGTGTGCACGCGCTGCTTGAGTTCCTTGCCCAGTCGACTGCCGTCGGCGGCCAGCAGGTCCGCGCGCACGATCACGTCGTAATCCTTGGCCGCCTCCACCGACGGGAAGCGCAGAATCTTGCCCTTGTCGTCCAGCACCCAACTGCCCTTGACGGTTTCGCCGTTGGCGCCGGCCACCGCCAGCAACTGGTCGAAGTCCTGCGAACTCACCAGCGGGCGGCTGAATTCCAGCGCGATCGCCAGGCTGCCGTCATGCTGATCCGGATAGGCGCTGACCAGCCCGAAGCCGACCACCTCCTGCCGCTGCGCCTGCACCGCCTCGCCGCTGGCTTCGGGCAGTTGCCCGGTGTCGTTGCGCTTGCATCCGGCCAGCGCACCGAGCGCCAGCAGGCCGACGAAGAGTGCACGCAGGCCGAAGCCACGCGCGCCGCGGAAGGAAGGAGTCAACGATTCCATGTGCATGTCCTGATCCGATCGTGCCGGCAGTATAGAACGCGGACCGCGGCGCTTTGGGGTCAGCGCATGGAAACACGCAAAAGAAAAACCCCGGCCTGGGCCGGGGTTTTCGGTTTCATTGCTCTGCCCGAGGGACTCAGGCCTGTGGCGGCGGCGCGGCGGTCTCGCCGACGCCGGTGGCATCGACCTCGCCTTCCTCGTCCTCGTCCAGCGACGCGTCCAGGCGTTCGACCGCCTGCAGCACCTCGCCCTCGGACAGGCGCATCAGGGTCACGCCCTGGGTGTTGCGGCCGACGCGGGAGATTTCCGAAGCGCGGGTGCGCACCAGGGTACCGCCATCGGAAATCAGCAACACCTCGTCGCCGGCACGCAGCAACACCGCGCCGATCAACTTGCCATTGCGCTCGCTGGTCTGGATGCCGATCACGCCCTGGGTGCCGCGGCCCTTGCGCGGGTACTCTGCCAGCGGGGTGCGCTTGCCGTAGCCGTTCTCGGTCGCGGTCAGGATGTAGGCCACGTCGACGTCGTCGGCGCCGGTTTCCAGCACCGCCTCCTCGCCGGTTTCGACCACGTCCTCGGCGCCCTCTTCCTCGCCCTCGTCCACGCCGCCGGCGGACTCGGACACGATCAGGCTGACCACTTCCTCGCCCTCGGCCAGGCGGATGCCGCGCACGCCGGCGGCGGTACGGCCCATCGAACGCACCTTGTCCTCGGCGAAGCGGACGGTCTTGCCGTTGGAGGCGAACAGCAGCACGTCGTTGCCGCCGTCGGTCAGGGCCACGCCGATCAGCGCGTCGCCCTCGTCCAGGCTGATGGCGATCTTGCCGCGGGCCAGGCGGAAGGCGAACTCGGTCAGCGGGGTCTTCTTGACCGTGCCGCTGCGGGTGGCGAAGAACACGTAGCGGCCTTCCTCGTAGGCGCGCACCGGCAGCACCGCCTGGACCTTCTCGCCTTCCTCCAGCGGAATCCAGTTGATGATCGGGCGGCCACGGGCATTGGAGCCGGCTTCCGGCAGCTGGTGCACCGGCAGCCAGAACACCTTGCCGCTGCTGGTGAAGGTCAGCAGGGTGTCATGGGTGTTGACCAGCCACAGCTGATCGATGAAATCCTCTTCCTTGGTCGCCGCCGCGCTGCGGCCGCGGCCACCGCGGCGCTGGGCGCGGTAGGCGCTGACCGGCTGGCGCTTGGCGTAGCCGGCATGCGACAGGGTGACCACCACGTCTTCCGGGGCGATCAGGTCGAGGATGTCCAGATCCTCTTCGCTGTGACGGATTTCGCTGCGACGCGCGTCGCCGAACTCGGCCTTGACGTTCAGCAGTTCGTCGCGGATGACCTGCAGCAGCACGTCGGGGTTTTCCAGGATGCGGATCAGGCCGGCGATGACCTCCAGCAGTTCCTTGTATTCCTCGGTCAGCTTTTCCTGTTCCAGGCCGGTCAGGCGATGCAGGCGCATCTCCAGGATCTGGCTGGCCTGCACGTCGGTGAGCTGGTAGGTGCCATCGACCAGACCCACGCCCTTGGGCAGATCATCCGGGCGCGAGGATTCGGCGCCGGCCGCCGACAGCAGCGCGCCGACCAGGCCCGGCGTCCAGGTCTTGGCCAGCATCCGCTCCTTGGCTTCCTGCGGATTGGCCGAGGTCTTGATCAGCTCGATCATCTCGTCGATGTTGGCGAGCGCGACCGTCAGGCCTTCCAGGATGTGGGCGCGGGCACGGGCCTTGCGCAATTCGAAGATGGTCCGGCGGGTGACCACCTCGCGGCGGTGGCGCACGAACGCTTCCAGCATCTGCTTCAGGTTGAGCAGCTGCGGACGGCCATCCACCAGCGCCACCATGTTGATGCCGAACACCGACTCCATCGGGGTCTGCGAGTAGAGGTTGTTCAGCACGACCTCGGCCGATTCGCCGCGCTTGACCTCGATGTAGATGCGCATGCCGTCCTTGTCGGACTCGTCGCGCAGCTCGCTGATGCCTTCCAGCCGCTTTTCCTTGACCAGCTCGGCGATCTTCTCGATCAGCCGCGCCTTGTTCACCTGGTAGGGAATCTCGGTGACGATGATGGCTTCGCGGCCGGTGCGATCATCGACCTCGATGTCGGCCTTGGCGCGCATGCGCACGCGGCCGCGGCCGGTGCGGTAGCCGGCGATGATGCCGGCGGTGCCGTTGATCAGGCCCGCGGTCGGGAAATCCGGACCGGGGATGTACTGCATCAGCCCGTCGACGTCGATCTCGGGATCGTTGATCAGGGCGAGCAGGCCGTCGATCACTTCCGACAGGTTGTGCGGCGGGATATTGGTGGCCATGCCGACCGCGATGCCGGCCGAGCCGTTGACCAGCAGGTTCGGGAACCGGGTCGGCATGACCGTCGGCTCCAGTTCCTTCTCGTCGTAGTTGGGCTGGAAATCGACGGTTTCCTTGTCGATGTCCGCCATCAGCTCGTGGGTCAGGCGCGACATGCGCGCTTCGGTGTAACGCATCGCCGCGGCGCTGTCGCCGTCGACCGAACCGAAGTTGCCCTGCCCGTCCACCAGCAGGTAGCGCAGCGAGAACGGCTGGGCCATGCGCACCAGCGTGTCGTAGACCGACTGATCGCCGTGCGGGTGGTACTTACCGATCACGTCACCGACGATACGCGCCGACTTGTAGTAAGGCTTGTTGCTGTGCGCGCCCAGTTCGTTCATCGCGTACAACACCCGTCGATGCACCGGCTTCAGGCCGTCCCGGACGTCCGGGAGGGCGCGCCCCACGATCACGCTCATGGCGTAATCGAGGTAGCTCTTGCGCATCTCGTCTTCGAGGTTGACGGGGATGATTTCCTTGGCGAGATCAGCCATTCGGGTTCCGTAGTCTCAGGTTTTTCGAGCCGAAACCGGCCTGCCGGGACGGAGCCGGCAACGCTAGCGCGGGCGGGGTTTCAGGCAGGTTTTTACAACCTGCGGAGTGTATCACAGGCAGGACTTTTCCGCCCGTTTTTCAGCCCCGAAACAAGCAGTTAGCCGGCCATCCGACGGCTCGCGGAGGGTATGGTGCCGGACGCCGCCGAAGCCGCGGATCCGCGCCCCCGGGTCCAGCGCTCTCCGGACAGCGGCAAAGGCTGTCCGGCCCGTGGATCAGCCGAAGGCGGCCCGCATCTTCGCCAGCGTCGGCTGCTCCACCACGCCCTTCTCGGTCACGATGGCGTCGATCAGGCTGGCGGGGGTCACGTCGAACACCGGGTTCCAGGCGGCGATGCCCTCGGCCACCGTGCGGACACCGCCGATGCCCAGCAATTCGCCCGGATCGCGTTCCTCGATCTCGATGGCCTCGCCGTCCGGCGTGGCCATGTCGACCGTGGACGACGGCGCCACCACCATGAAGCGCGCGCCGTGGTGGCGGGCGGCGATGGCGAGCTGGTAGGTGCCGATCTTGTTGGCGGTGTCGCCGTTGGCGCAGATCCGATCCGCGCCCACCACGACCCACTGCACCGCGCCGGTCTTCAGCAGGTGCGAAGCGGCCGAGTCGGCGATGAGGGTGGCCGGGATGCCGTCCTGCTGCAGTTCCCACGCGGTCAGCCGGGCGCCCTGCTGCCAGGGCCGGGTCTCGCCGGCGAACACGCGGCCAATCCGGCCCTGCGCCACGCCCGCGCGGATCACGCCGAGCGCGGTGCCGAACCCGGCGGTGGCCAGCGAGCCGGTATTGCAGTGGGTCAACACGCCGCTGCCCGCCGGGATCAGGGCGGCGCCGAGTTCGCCCATGTGGCGGTTGGCGGCCAGGTCCTCGTCGGCGATGGCCTGCGCCTCGCGTTCCAGCACCGCGCGCCAGTCCGCGCCCGTTCCATGCAGCGCCGCGCGCATGCGCGCCAGCGCCCAGGCCAGATTGACCGCGGTCGGGCGCGCCGCGTTGAGGCGTTGCAGCGCCGGCTCCAGCGCGGCGGTGGCCTGCGCGCCGTCGGCGGCCTCGACCGCGCGGGCGGCCAGCACCACGCCCCAGGCGGCGGAAATGCCGATCGCCGGCGCGCCGCGCACGGCCAGCGCATGGATGGCCGCGGCGACCTCGTCGCTGGTCGCGCAGGTCAGGTATTCGACCACGAACGGCAGCTTGCGCTGGTCAAGCAGTTCCAGGGCGTCGCCGGTCCAGCGGATCGGACGGATGCGGTCGTAGCGGGCGTAGTCGAAGGCGTCGTTCATCGCGCCATTGTAGCGGCCAGAAAAAAGCCCCGCGCGTGGCGGGGCCTGCTCCGTGCGGGTGGATGTCCGCGGCCGTTACCAGACCCGGAACTCGGCGCGGCAGCCGCCGCTCACCCAGATGCCGTCGCGGTCCCAGCCCCAGCTGCGTCCCTCGATGCAGGGTGATTTGGAGATCTGCCGCTCCACCCGGGCGCCGCGCCGGACACGGGCGTCGCAATGACGGGTGCGGTTGTCGTTGGAATCGCAGCGCACGATATCGTTGTTGCCGCCCCAGTTGCCGCCATTTCCGCCGTTCCAGCCACCGCCGCCACGGCCACCGACCGCGAACTCGGCGCGGCAACCACCCGACACCCAGATCTGGTCGCGTTCGCGGCCCCAGTTGTAACCCTCGACGCAACGGGTCTTGGAAATCTGCCGGTGCAGGCGCACGTAGCCGCCGCGCGGAATCGCGCAGGTGCGATGGCGATCGTCGTTGGAATCACAGCGGACAATCTGGCCACCGCCATTCCCGTTCCAGCCGCCGCCATTCCATCCTCCTCCTCCCCAGCCGCCGCCACCGCGGGTGCGGAATTCGGCGCGGCAGCCGCCGGTGACCCAGATGCCACTGCGGTCCCAGCCCCAGTTGCGGCCTTCGGTGCAGTAGGTCTTGGACAGGCCGCGGATCAGTTCGACGCCACCGCGGGTGTCGGCCTGGCAATGGCGGTACTTGGCGTCCTGGGATTCGCAGCGGACGACTTGTCCGTAGCCGTCTCCCGGATAGCCGTAGCCGCGGTCCTGGGCGGACGCCGTCGCGGCCACGGAGCCCAGGGACAGCAGCGACAACAGCGGCAACAACCGGTGCATGACGCGGATCGTGGCGTGCTTCATGGCGTGACCTTCCGTGTGGGTGGTGTTGCTGGAGAATCTACCGCGGCATCATGAACATGAACCCAAGAAACCGTTTCCTTTCCTTGGGCGTTCCCAATACGTTTTGCCGCCGCTCAGGCTCGCGCGAAATCGAAGCAGAGCACGTCGGCGATGCGCGGCGTATCGAGCATCGCCATCAGCAGGCGGTCCACTCCCAGGGCCACGCCCGCGCAGTCCGGGAAACCGGCGTCCAAGGCCGCCAGCAGGCGCGCGTCGATGGCCGGTGCATCCTGTCCCCGGGCCTCACGCACGGCGACGTCGCAATGGAAGCGCCGTGACTGTTCGGTGCCGTCGGCCAGTTCGTGATAGCCGTTGGCCACTTCCAGCGGCCCCAGGTAGATCTCGAAGCGCTCGGCCACCGGCACCGCGTCCGCGCGCACCCGCGCCAGCGCGCACTGCGAGGCCGGATAGTCGTACAGCGCCAGCAGTTGATCGGCGGGAAACGCCGGCTGCAGGCGATGGGTCATCAGCAGATCCAGCCAGTCGTCGCGGCCCAGCCCTTCGGGATCGATGCGCACGTGCGCCAGCGCATTGCGCAGGACCTCGATGTCGTCGAGCATCGGGTCGATGCCGAGCGACTCGCGATAGAGATCCCGGTAGGCCACCCGGCGCAGTCGCAGGTCGCGGCCCACCAGCGCCAGGCATTCGCGCAACAGTCCGGCGCATTCGTCGATCAGCTGCTGGTGATCCCAACCCACCCGGTACCACTCCAGCATGGTGAACTCGGGGTTGTGGCGGCCGCCGGCTTCCCCGTCGCGGAACACGCGTCCCAGTTCGTAGCAGTCGCCCAGCCCCGCCGCCAGCAGTCGCTTGAGCGGAAATTCGGGCGAGGTGCGCAGCCAGCGCCGGCGCGGGCCGGCATCGACATGCCCGCCGAATTCCAGCGAGAACGAAGCGATGTTGGGATCGGTGTTGCCGGCCTGCGACATCACTGGCGTTTCCACTTCCATCACGTCGCGCGCGGCGAAGAACGCCCGCAGCGTGGCGTTCAAGCGGGCGCGCAGGCGGATGGCCTCGAACCGCGCCGAGGGCTGCCAGTTCATGCGTGCCGGGCCAGGAATTCGAGCAACTGCGCCTCGTCCCAGATTTCGATGCCCAGCTCCTGCGCCTTCGCCAGCTTGGAACCGGCGGCCTCGCCGGCCACCACCAGGCTGGTTTTCTTCGACACGCTGCCGGCGACCTTCGCGCCCAGCGCCTCGAGTTTCGCGCCGGCCTCGTCGCGGCTCATCGCCGCCAGGCCGCCGGTCAGCACGACGGTCCTGCCTTCCAGCGGGCCGGCCGGGCCGGTGTCGCCTTCGGGCGTGATCGACAGCAGGTGTTCCACCACCTGGCCACCGTGCGCCAGCAGCCTGGCGTGTTCGGGCGCTTCCAGCCAGGCCGCCAGCGCGTTGGCCGATTCGGTCGGCAGGCCGGCGCTGACGAACTGGTGCGCGGGCGCGTCCACCAGCGCTTGCACGCGCGGGAACGCGGCGGCCAGTTGATCGGCGCGCACGCGGGTGACCTTGGGGATTTCCAGATCCACCAGCAACGCGGCCAGGCCGAGGTCGTCGCGCAGTTTCGGGTGCGGCGGGTGCGCATCGGTGATGGTGACGCCGCGCGACAGCAGATCGTCGATCACCTGCTGGTTGCCGGGCTGGTCGAAGAAATGGCCCAGCGAGCGCGCGACTTCGCCGCCGATGTCGGGCACGCGCTTGAACAGCGGCCACGGCATGCGCCGGATCAGTTCCAGATCGCCGAACCACAGCGCCAGCGCCTTGGCAGTGCTCTCGCCGACATGCTGGATGCCCAGCGCGAACAGGAAGCGCTCCAGCGTGGTGGTGCGGCTGTGGTCAATCGCCTCGATCAGGTTGTCCGCCCACTTGGTGGCGACCTTGCCCGCCTTCACCGTTTCCGGCGTGGTGCCGTCGCGCTCGTCGGCGCGGCGCTTCATTTCCAGCAGATCATCCACCGTCAGCCGGTACAGGTCGGCCACCGAGGTGACGTAGCCCAGATCGCTCAACACTTCGACGTAACGCTCGCCCAGTCCCTCGATGTCCATCGCGCGGCGCGAGGCGAAGTGGCCGATGGCCTCCTTGCGCTGCGCGGCGCAGGTCAATTCGCCGGAACAGCGCCAGACCGCCTCGCCTTCCTCGCGCACCACTTCCGAGCCGCACACCGGACAACGGGTGGGCATCGACCACGGTTGGGTACCGGGCGGGCGGCGCTCCAGCACCACCCGCACCACTTCCGGAATCACGTCGCCGGCGCGGCGGATGATCACGGTATCGCCGTTGCGCACGTCCAGGCGGGCGATCTGATCGGCGTTGTGCAGGGTCGCGCGGGTTACCGTGACGCCGCCGACCTGCACCGGCTGCATCAGCGCCCACGGCGTGACCGCGCCGGTGCGGCCGACGTTGACCTCGATCGATTCCAGCACGGTCATCTGTTCCTGCGCCGGGAACTTGTGCGCGATCGCCCAACGCGGCGCGCGCGAGACGAAGCCCATCTCGCGCTGGCCTTCGTAGTCGTCGAGTTTGTAGACCACGCCGTCGATATCGAACGGCAGCGCGTCGCGCTTGTCGCCGACGCTCCGGTAGTAATCGAGCAGGCCCTCCACGCCATCGACCACGCGGTTCTCCGCGCTGACCGGGAAGCCCCATTCACGCAGGCGCGCCAGGGTCTGCGAATGGCTTGCCGGCAATTCGCCGCCCTCGACCAGCCCGACCGCATAGGCGTAGAACGCCAGCGGACGCTGTGCGGTCATGCGCGGATCCAGCTGTCGCAGCGAACCGGCCGCGCCGTTGCGCGGATTGGCCAGCACCTTGCCGCCCTCCTTCAGCGCGCGCTCGTTGTAGGCGTGGAAAGCGGCCAGCGGCATGTACACCTCGCCGCGCACTTCCAGCACCTTCGGCCAGCCCTTGCCGCGCAGGCGCATCGGAATGGCCTTGATGGTGCGCAGGTTGGCGGTGACGTCCTCGCCGGTGGCGCCGTCGCCGCGGGTGGCGCCCTGCACGAATGCGCCGTCCTCGTAGCGCAGGCTGATCGCCAGCCCGTCCAGCTTGGGTTCGACCGAAAAGAACAGGTGCGGCCGCTTCAGCTTTTCGGCGATGCGGCGGACGAAGTCCCGCACTTCCTCGTCGCTGAAGGCGTTGCCCAGCGACAGCATCGGAATCGCGTGGCGGACTTCGGCGAACCTGGCCGAAGGCGCGTTGCCGACCCGCTGGGTCGGCGAGTCCGGGGTGATCAGATCCGGGTTTGCCGCTTCCAGTTCGTCCAGCTCGCGCAACAGCCGGTCGTACTCGGCGTCCGGGATATTGGGTTCGTCGAGGACGTGGTAGCGGTAGTTGGCATCGTCGAGCAGGCGACGCAGCTCGATGGCGCGGTCGGCGGGTGTGGGTGCGGTCATGGCGGGATTGTAGGACGGAGGGCCGCAAAGCCGGCGTGTTCTTATCCGGCGTGTTCTTATCGGGCGTGCTCTGATCCGGTGTGCTCTGACCCGGTGTGCTCTAATCCGGGCGATTCGGGAGATATGACCGCCGCGTTGGGGCGGCGCGGCGGAAGCAGCCTGGCGGGCGGATGCAGGACCCGGCCAGGGCGGCCCCGTCACAGGTCCCGGGCGCCCCGGCTTACCAGCGCGGTGGCTTGGTCAGCGGCGGCGCTTCGTGCTGGCGGTCGTAGGCGCGCAGCTCTTCGCGGATGTGCTGGATGCGCTGGCGGCCCAGGGTGTTGCGGCTGTCGTCCAGGACCACGCCGTTGAGCAGTTCGGCCAGGCGCTCGACGTTGGGCAGCAGCTTCTCCCAGGCTTCCAGCGCGCTCACCGGCGCCGGCAGGGTCAGGAAGAAGGCGATGGCCGGGGTTTCCATCTCGCGGATGTTGGCCATGTCGAAGCTGCCCGGCTGCATGATGTTGGCCATGCTGAAAATCGGACCGCGCTCGGGATGGCCTTCGATCAGGCGATGGAACACGTTCATGTGGCCGAAGATCAGGCCGGTCTTTTCCGCCGCCACCACGATGTCCTCGCCGCGCAGCACCTGGCCGGCGCGGGCCGCCACGTACAGCGAGACGATCTTGTCGAAGTCCTGGTTGGCGCGCTTGCCCAGATGGCTGTCGGCGGCGGTCGGGGTGCCGCCGGCCAGGCCGAGCTCGGGCTGGCTGACATCGTCGCCGGAGTAATCGCGATCGGTCTCGTAGGCCGTCTCGTCGGTGGCCAGGCTGGGTTCGACGCGGGCGTTGTCGCGTTCCGTCGGTTCCAGCCGCCGGCCCTGGCTGGGCTTCTTGGGGCGGCCGAAGAAGATGATCGCCGCAATCAGGATTGCGCCGGCGATCAGGATGCCGATTCGAAGCATTGCCATGTCGGACACGTCGGATTCTCCGCCAGGGTTTGATCAGGGGGTTCAGGCCGCGCCGGCCAGGCGCGCGGCTTCTTCCAGGTCCACCGACACCAGTCGGCTCACACCGGGCTCGCGCATGGTAACGCCACTGAGCTGATGCGCGGCTTCCATGGTCGCCTTGTTGTGGCTGACGAACAGGAACTGCACCTTCTCGCTCATCTCCTTCACCATGTTGGTGAAGCGGCCGACGTTGGCCTCGTCCAGCGGCGCGTCCACTTCGTCCAGCAGGCAGAATGGCGCCGGATTGAGCTGGAAGATCGCGAACACCAGCGCCACCGCGGTCATCGCCTTCTCGCCACCGGACAGCAGCGAGATGTTGGACACGCGCTTGCCGGGCGGACGCGCCATGATCGCCACGCCGGTGTCCAGCAGATCCTCGCCGGTCAGTTCCAGGTAGGCGTGGCCGCCGCCGAACAGGCGCGGATACAGCGCCTGCACGCCGGCATTGACCCGGTCGAAGGTGTCCTTGAAGCGGCCGCGGGTCTCGCGGTCGATCTTGCGGATGGCCTCCTCCAGCGTTTCCAGCGCGGTGGTCAGGTCGACGTGCTGCGCTTCCAGGTACTCGGCGCGCTGCGACGCCTCGCCGTACTCGTGGATCGCGGCCAGGTTGACCGGTTCCAGCCGGCGCATGCGCGAGTCGATCTGGGTGACGGCCTGCTCCCATTCACGCGCGTCGGCCACTTCCGGCAGGGTGTTGATGACGTCCTCGACGACGAAGCCGGCGGCGACAATCCCCTGTGACAGCTGCTCGGATTTCAGCGCCAGCGCCTGCTGATCCAGCTTGCGCTGGGAAATCCGCTCGCGCTGGGCCAGTGCCGCCTCGTCGCGCTGGTGGCGGGTCTGCTCGTACTGGCGCAGTTCGTTGTCGATGCCTTCCAGCACCGAGCGCGCCTCGGCCAGCCGGCGATCTGCATTGACGCGTTCCTCCAGCGCCGCCTGGCGCTGGGCGTCCAGTTCCTGCACCGGCGAGTCGCCCTCGCTCAGTTGCAGTGTCAGTTCCTCCAGCCGCGAATCGAGCTGGCCGCGCTGGCCGCCCATCCGATCCAGCGCCTGGCTCAGCGAGATGATCTGGGTGCGCTGCGATTCCAGCGTCAATGCCAGCGCATGGGTGGCGTCGCGCGATGCGCGCGCCGCTTCGCGGGCCAGATCGCGCGCTTCGACCAGTTGCCGGCGTTCGGATTCCAGGCCCTGGCGCGCCGATTCCAGATCGCCCATCGCGGTGACCGCTTCCTCCAGCCGCAGGCGCGCCTCGCGGGCCTGCTCACGGCTGCCGTCCAGGGTTTCCACCAGTTGGGCGATTTCCTGGTCGATCTTGTCGATGCGGTGACGGGTGGATTCCACCCGCCCCTGCTGGCTCTGCAACTGGCCGGCCAGTTCGGACACGCCACGATGCGCCAGGTACAGCGCGCGCTGCGCGTCCTCGCGCTGCTGCTCGGCGGCCAGCAACTGATCGCGCAGGTTGGCCAGGCGTTCTTCGAGTTCGGCCTCGCGGGTCTGCAGCGTTTCGATCTCCGCGCGCAGCGACTGGATCTCGCGCTCGCGCAGCAAGGCGCCCTGCTTGGCCGCGCCGGAGCGCAGCACCCGCACCCAGCCGGCGCCCAGTCGCTCGCCGCTGCGGGTGATCACCGAATCGCCGTCGCCCAGTTGCGATTGCAGGCGGCGTGCCTCGGCCAGATCCTCGGCCACATGCAGGCGGGCCAGCAGGCGGCGCACCGCCGCCGGTCCCTGCACCCGCGCCGCCAGCGAGGTCGGCGCGGCATTGAAATCGGCCTGCTCGTCGGACACCAACGCGATGCGGCCTTCGCCCAGTTCGCCCAGGGCATCGACCAGCGATTCCGGCGCATCCACCAGCACGCCTTCGATGAGTTGTCCGAGCGCGCCTTCGACGGCGTTTTCCCAACCCGGCTCGACGGTCAGGCGTTCGCCCACGCGTGCCGCCGAATCCAGCCCGCGCGCCTTGAGCCAGCTCATCGCCGCGCCCTGCTCCTGGCCCAGCGCGGCGTGCTGCAAGGTCTCCAGCGAGGACAACCGGCCGCGGGCTTCCTGCGCGCGCTTGCGCACTTCCGACAGCTCGGTCTGGCTGGCACGCTGCTGTTCCTGCACGCCGGCCGCCGACTGTTTGCGCGATTCGACCTGCTCGGTCAGCGATTCCAGCGATTCCTTCTGGGTGTCGTGCTGGATCTGCAATTGCTCGAAGGCTTCGGCCAACGCGTCCAGATCCAGCCCGGCGCGCTCGGCGGCCAGGTTCTCGCGCCGACGTTCGGTTTCCAGCGCCTGCCGATCCAGGTAGTCCACGCGGGTACGCTCGACCTCGCCGGCGCGGGCGGCCTCGGCCGATTCGCGCGAATGGGTTTCCCAGCGCTGCTGCCAGTCCGACAGCCGCGTCTCGGCGTCGCGCAGGGCGTCCTGCTTGAACAGGTCTTCTTCCTGCAACTGCGCCAGCCGGGGTTCGGCCTCGTCCACGCTCTCGCGCAGGACATTGAGCTTGGTCTCGTCGCCGCTGATGTGCTGGCCCAGTTCCTGCAATGCGTTATGGGCCTCGTCGCGCGCCTTCTTCAGGCGTTCGGCCAGATCCCGCTGGTGCTGCATCTGCTGTTCCAGCCGGGCCAGCGTGCTGCCGATCTGGTAAACCTCGCCCTGGGCCTTGTTGAGGCCCTCGGCGGCTTCCTCGCGGCGCAGGCGATCGGTTTCGATGTTGCGCTCGGCCTCGCGCTGCTCGGCGATCAGCTGCTGCAGGCGGGTCTCTTCCTGCGACAGCTTTTCGCGCAGGCCCTGCAACTGCACGTCCAGTCCGCGGAACTCCAGCGCCTTCCATTCGGCGTCCTTGATGCGCCGCTCTTCCTGCAGGGCCTGGTATTGCTCGGCCTGCTTGGCCTGGCGCTTGAGGTGTTCCAGCTGCTTGCCGATTTCCTCGCGCAGATCGTTCAGGCGATCCAGGTTTTCGCGGGTATGGCGGATGCGGGTCTCGGTTTCCTTGCGGCGTTCCTTGTACTTGGAGATGCCGGCGGCTTCCTCCAGGTAGATGCGCAGGTCCTCGGGCCGGGCCTCGATGATCTGGCTGATCATGCCCTGCTCGATGATCGAGTAGCTGCGCGGCCCCAGGCCGGTGCCCAGGAACAGATCGGTGATGTCGCGGCGGCGGCACTTGGTGCCGTTGAGGTAGTAGTTGCTCTGGCCGTCGCGGCTGACCTGGCGCTTGACCGAGATCTCGTTGAACGCGGCGAATTCGCCGGCGATGGCATGGTCGCTGTTGTCGAAGATCAGTTCGACGGTCGCCTGCGAGACCGGCTTGCGCGCCGAGCTGCCGGAAAAGATCACGTCGGTCAGCGAGTCGCCGCGCAGGCGGCTGGCCGAACTCTCGCCCATCACCCAGCGGACCGCATCGATGATGTTGGATTTGCCGCAACCGTTGGGACCGACCACGCCGGTCATGTTGGTGGGCAGGTGCAACGTGGTCGGATCGACGAAGGACTTGAAACCGGACAGCTTGATGGTCGAAAGGCGCATGCGGCGATGGTTTTCCGGGCATCGCGACCGGTCGGCCGGTGCGCTGCCAAATTGTTGGACTGGATGAGGTTGAATCACCAAATAATTGATTTATATGGCAATCCAATACTGCTCTTGCGGCATTGACCGATGAGTATAACGGGCGCCGGCCCGACGCGGGACCGCCCGCCCCCGGCTACTCCAGGCCCAGTTCCAGCCGAGCGCCGCCCTCGTGCGCCGCCGGTCCCTTGGCGGCATCGATGAAGACCCGGGTGGGATCGACTTCGCCGCCGGCCAGCAGCGCGTCCTGGACGGCGTTGGCGCGGGCGCGTCCCAGCGCGGCCAGTTCGTCGCTGCCTGGCCGGTACCGGGGCAGCAGCGCCTGGCGCAGCCACGCCACCTCGGCCGACTGGCGCGCGGCCTTGCGCGCCTTGCGGTCCGGTTCTTCCTGGCCAGCCTCCCGCCCGGCTTCTTCCGCCGCCTCCGGGATGTCCGGCTTGCGCCCCAGTTGCTGGCGATAGAGGGCCTCCAGCAGATCCCGCTGCTCCCCGGCCTCCAGCGCCGCGATCGCCACCGGCTCGCCCTTGCGCCCGCCGAGCATGGCCGCGTCCAGCCGCTGGCCGGCGATGGCGTCGGCCTCCCCTTCCAGCGCGTTGCCGGCGGGAATGTCCAGCCGCAGCGCGGGACGTTGCGCCAGCGCCTTGGCCAGCGCGCCCAGACTGCTGCGCGCGGGTTCGCCCAGTTCGCTGGAGCCGGCGGCGAAATCGACGTAGCGCGCCTGTTCCGCGCCCTTGAACAGCGAGCCGATGAAATCGAACGGCGCGGTCACCGCCTTGACCAGGATGTTCTTCAGGATCTGCCAGACGATCGGCCACACCCGGAAGGTGGGATCGTCCAGCGAGCCGTTCACCGGCAAGTCCAGATCGATCACGCCCTGACGATTCTTCAGCAGCGAGGTCGCCAGCCGGATCGGCAGCGAGACCTTTTCCTGGCTGTCGGTCGCCTCGCCCCACTCCAGCTGATCCAGCACGACATGGTGGGCCGCCTGCAATTTGCGATGGTCGATTTCGTAGTGCAGTTCCGTACTCAGCTTGCCCTTGGCGATGGCGTAGCCGGCGAAGCGGCCGGAGTACGGATTGAAGATGGGCAGGTCGATGTTGCGGAAGCTCATCTTGAGATCGGTGCGCTCGTCGTAGGCGAACGGATTGAGCGTGCCGGAGATCTCCACCGGCGAGTAGCGGTTGACGACCTGACCGTGCAGATCCACGCGGGCCTGCGCCGAGGGCGCGGTGGACAGCCCGCGGATGTGGCCACGCAGAGCGGCGATGTCGGCGCGGAAACCGGGATCCATGGAGGTGTCGGCGAAGGCCATGGTGCCGTTTTCCAGTTGCAGATCATCCAGCTTGATCGCCATCGCCGGTCCCGACGAGGACGACGGCGCCGACGCGGTGACCGGCGCCGGGCTGGCGAACAGCCGGCTGAGATTGACGGTGCGATCCGACTCCACCGCCACGATGGCGAACGGCTTGCGCATGACCACCCGGGCGATCTGCAACCGATTCGGCGCCTGCGCATAGCGCAGGCCGCCGATGTCCATCCGGTCCCAGGCCACCACCTGCCGCTTGCTTGCCCGTTCCAGCAGCGAGAAGCCGTCGATGCGGCCTTCGCCGTCGAAGGCCAGGGCCGCGCCGCGCTTCCCGTCTCCCGGCAAGGTCAGTTCGCCGTTCGCGCCGAGGGTGCCCGAACGCAGTTCCAGCGCGGGGAAATCCGGCAGGTAGGCCAGCACGTCACGCAACGGCAGGCCCGCCAGATCCAGGTGCAGGCGCCCGGCCACGGTGGCGGGCACCACTTCGCCCTGCACGGACAGCCGGGTCTTGCCGTTGAGGGTGGCCGACGCCTGTATCGGCAGCGGCTTGTCCAGATCCAGACTGACCCCGCGGGTGCTGGCGTCCAGCGCCTGCAGGCGGAAGCGGCTGGCCGGCCGGACGGCGCGGTCCCGCACGTCGACCTCGGCGCCCTTCACCGCCACCTCGCCCAGGCTGAACCGCCAGGGCGGCGCGGGCGTCGTGGCGGCGGCCGCGGAAGCGGCTTCCGGCGTCGACGGAAACAAGCGCATCAGGCTGATCGCGCCGTTGGCTTCGCGGGTGAGCGCGGTCCGCAAGCCGCCCACCTGCAGGCGATCGGCGGCGACCTCGCGCTTGCCCAGCGAGAAACGGGTGCCGGCCAGCGCGATCTCGCCCACGGTGGCCGTGTCCCCGGTCTCGCCCCGCACACGCACGGCCACGCCGCTGGCCCGCGCCCGGGACAGCGTCGCTTCCAGCAGCGTGCCTGCCGACGTGCCGGCGGCGAAGCGGTAGCGGCCGGCCACATCGAAGCGGCCGCCATGCAGTTCGAACGGCAGCGCCTCGCTGAGGAAGGCATAGGCGGTGTCGACCTGGAGATTGGCCGCGCCCAGTTCGCCGTCGGAGGCGAACGGCCGCAGCGAGAGTTGTCCGCGCCAGTCGAAGCGTTCGCCCTGATCGCCAGTGGCGGCCAGATGGAATCCACCGCCCTTGCCGTTGCCCTGCGCGGTGCGGAAATCGCGCAGTTCGAACCGGATCGGCGCCAGCCGCTTGCTGGGCTGCAGGCGCCGGCTGTGATCGGCGAAATCGATCGCGCCGTCGGCCACCGCGAGATGCGCGATCAGCACGTCCGGCGGCGGGCTGTCGTCCTTGGAAGGGGGAACCAGATCGGCCAGGTTGAGCGAGCCGTCGGCACGCACCAGCGCCTGCGCGTAAGGCCCGTCCAGGGTCACCTCGCGGAAGGTCCATGCCCCCTGCCACAGGGACGAAACCTGGAAGTCGATGACCGCCCGGCGCAGCGCGACCAGCGGTTTCTGCCCCGCCGCCGCCTCGGGTTCGCGTATCGCCAGCCCGTTGGCCTCGGCCCGGAAGGTAAAGGGGTTGAACCGCAGCTCGCCCAGGCTCAGCGATTTGCCCAGTTCCTCGCGGACGTAGTCGGTGGCCTCGGCGCGGGCGAAGCGCGGCAGCCACCAGAAGCCCGCCAGCGCGTACAGCCCCACCGCCAGCAGCGGCAGGGCGATGACCCAAAGCAGTCGGCGACGGATCCAGCCCAGCATGACCTGCTCCTTGGAAAGCGCCCGCTCCGTCGCGGCCCTGGCCGGTCGGAGCGGAACGAATGGGGCCCGGAGGACCGCCCGATTGTCGGAGCAATCACCTTAGCCTGCCCGGCGCGCCAGCACCACGCGGGCGCACGCCCGTCGATGGCCTGCTAGGATCCGGGAGTTTGTTCGCGACACCCTTCCTCCCTCACCAACTGGTCACACCGCCGTGTCTCTTTTTGCATCCGTCGAACTGGTTCCGGGCGATCCAATCCTGGGACTGACCGAGGCCTACAACGCCGATCCCCGCCCCGGCAAGGTCAACCTGGGCGTTGGCATCTATTACGACGAACAGGGGCGCATTCCCCTGCTCGATTCGGTCCGCGAGATCGAACAGGCCCTGGCGGCGGAAACCAAACCGCGCGGCTACCTGCCGATCGACGGCCTGCCGGGCTACAACCTGGCGACCCAGAAGCTGCTGTTCGGCGCCGGCTCGGCCGTGCTGGAAGCCGGTCGCGTGGTCACCTCGCAGACCATCGGCGGCAGCGGCGCCCTGCGCATCGGCGCGGACTTCCTGAAGCGCGCCCTGCCGCAGGCGAAGATCGCCATCAGCAGCCCGAGCTGGGAAAACCACCGCGTGGTGTTCGGCACCGCCGGTTTCGACATCAGCGACTACCGCTATTACGATCCGGCCACCCACGGCCTGGACTTCGCCGGCATGATCGCCGACCTGGGCGCGCTGGAACCAGGCACCGTGGTGCTGTTGCACGCCTGCTGCCACAACCCGACCGGCGTGGATCTCACCGCCGCGCAATGGGCCCAGGTGGTGGAACTGGTGAAGGAACGCGGCCTGCTGCCCTTCATCGACATCGCCTACCAGGGCTTCGACCAGGGTACCGACGCCGACGCCACCGCGATCCGCCTGTTCGCCGAATCAGGCATCCCGGCGTTCGTGGTCGCCAGTTCGTACTCCAAATCGTTCTCGCTGTACGGCGAGCGCGTGGGCGCGCTGTCGGTGGTCGCCGCCGATCGCGACGAAGCCAAGCGCGTGCAGTCGCAGATCAAGCGCACCATCCGTTCCAACTACTCCAGTCCCGCCACCCACGGCGGCGCGCTGGTGGCCGGCGTGCTGGGCAGCGACGAGCTGCGTGCGCGCTGGGAGAAGGAGCTGGGCGGCATGCGCGAGCGCATCCACACCCTGCGCGCCGGGCTGGTGTCCAAGCTGGCGGCGCTGGGCGCGCCGGAGTTCGGCTTCATCCAGCAGCAGGCCGGCATGTTCTCGTACTCCGGCCTGAGCAAGGCCCAGGTCGATCGCCTGCGCGAGGAATACGCGATCTACGCCATCGGCACCGGCCGCATCTGCGTCGCCGCGCTCAACAGCCAGAACCTGGACAAGGTGGCCGAAGCGGTCTACGCGGTGAGCCGCGGCTGAATCCGCATTCCATGCGGTCTGTCTGGAACCCCCGGCATTGCCGGGGGTTTTCTTTTGGGTTCCGTGCAAAAAGCAAATCCCCCGCCACCCGCTCACGCGGGTGTCCGCGCCCTTTTCCGCTTTCAACAGCCGAATGGCTGGTCAAGGGGGCATCCACACCGTCCACACAACCCGCACAACCCGCACCACACCCACCACGCTCACCACACTCACCGCATCCATCTCATCCGCACCGAGGCCCGCCCTCGCCTTTCCTCCCCCTTTGAAAAAGGGGGACCGAGGGGGATTTGCCTTTGCTTTGTCCGGATATCCTCAGCGCCCATCCAGATATCCCGCGATCGCGTCGATATCGTTCGCGCTGAGGCCCGCCGCCTGCGCGCGCATCGCGCCGTGGGTGAGCGTATCGACGATGTAGGCGCGACTGCGGCTTTCCAGCCGCGTGCGCGGGGGGATGTTGCCCTGCGGATGGTCGTGGCAGACCGCGCAGCGCTGCTTGAACAGGGCCTCCCCGTCCAGTCCGGAGTCGGCCACCACGGGTGCTTGCGAAACACCCGCCGCCGCATCGGCGACAACCTTCGGCGGCGTGCGGGCGGGCGCGCCGGGACCGAACGCCTGGATCCGATCCGTCCCCACCACCACCGCGCCCTGGGCGAACACCGGTTCGTTGTACTTGCCGGAGGTATGCAACTGGCCCGGCGCACTCTTCCACAGCAGGCCCAGGGTGTGGCCGTCCAGCGCATACAGGACCGGCGCCGGCGCGTCGGCGCCAGCCAGCGGCGCGGAGCGGCGGGCGTTCTCGTCGAGCACCCAGACGATCGGGTCCCGTGCGCCGTCGCTGCTGATCACCGGCGAGCCGGGGTTGATCAGGACCACTTCCATCTGCCGGCGTTCAATCTCCAGATGGGCCGGCAGGCCGGCCGCGGTTGCCACACGCAGCTTGACCAGCGAAGGCGGTACGGCATCGGGAGAACCTTCGGCACGCCGTGTGTTGCCGGTGAGATAGACATGGACCACGCCCTGCTCGTCGCGATAGTTCGCCGGCACCGAACGGCCGCGCGCCTGATCCATCGCCGCGTCCTGTTCCGAGTACGGGCCGAACACGTTCAGCGGTCCGCGCCCGGCGAACTGCGGTTGCCGTTGCGGCGGCAGCAGCGAGCCGTCGCTGGCCGCATTCCCGCCGCAGGCCGGGCGACGGCCCAGTTTCCCGGGCAGATGATCGCGATCCAGCAGGTATGCGTTGCCCTGCTTTCCGCCGATCGCCATCAGGCGCGTCGTCGTGGTCTGCGTGGGATCCAGATCGGCCAGCAGGCTGGCGCCGCCCGATCCCAGATCGATATCCATCTTCGCGCTGCCGCAGTGATTGAACGGCGTATAGGTGCCTCGCAATCGCAACCCATCGGCGGCTGAGTCGGACAGCCTCAATACCGATTGGGTCCAATCGTGCGGCTGGTCGCGGTAGCCATCGAAACCGCTGCCGGTGACCACGAACACGTCGCCTGCCGCATCGACCGCCGGCCCGCCCGCGCCCCACATGCCACCACTGCCACGATGCGGCATCGCCACCGCGGCGAACGCGCTGGCCACCCGCGGACGGAGCGTATCGACCGCGACCAGCCAGCCGGTTTCGGTCTCGCCAAAGGTCACGTACAACCGTGACCCATCCGGGCTCAGGTTGAGCGCGCCACGCTGCACGCGGAAATCGAAGCGCCGTTTCGGCGGTACCGGCGACGGGCCGGCATTGGCGTTGACCGCGTTGAAGCGCGCCTCGTCCAGGCGTACCGGCCAGCCGTCGATGACCTTGCCGCTGCCGATGTCCAGCGCGTATGCCTGCCAGCGCTCCTTCGGGTCGCAACTGGTGACATAGATCCGTCCCCGTGCCGTGTCGATCACCGGCGTGCTCAGCACGCCGGTGGGCACCGCATCCAGCGGCGCGGGTTGCAGATGGCAGGGCGGTGCCAGCCGCGTGCGCCACAGGATGCGTCCGGGGGCCACGTCGCCCGCCCTGCCGGCATTGATCGCATACACATAGCCATGATTGCTGGCGGCAAAGACGACCCTGAAACTCTGGCCACGATGCTGGCCTTCGCTCATGCGGACCTGTTCCAGATACAACGGCGAGGCGTACAGGCGCGGCGCCTGGCCCTGGTAGGCATCCAGCGGCGGCGATTCCCACAGCAGGCCGAATGAGGGATCTTCCAGTTGTGCCCGCGTCGGACCGGTTCCCTGGCGATGCCAGCCGCTGCGCTGACGATCCGCATGGAACGTGGTGACGTCCCGCACCGACGCGGTGATCGCGCGGGAGGTGCCGGTCGCCGCAGGCGGTGGCGGCGTGGCGGGCGCCGGCCATTGCGTGCCCTCGTCGGGCACGTCGATGCCGGCGGTCCACAGGATTGCGTTCAACAGCACCCGCCGCAGCATCGGCTGCTCCAGCGCGGCCAGGAAATGCGCGCCGCTGTAGCCGAACGAACGGCCGCCGTCCGGGCGTTCGTAGGCCCAGCCCACGGTGACGGTTTCGGCACGGTCCTCCACCACCGCCGCGCCATCGCGGTACTGCGCGTGCAGGGTGCTGCGCAGCACCGGCCGCACGCCGCTCGCGGCGAAGCGCAGGGTCGGATAGAACTCGTCGCGGTAGGTGAACGCATCCACGCCTCGCGTGATCGGATGCCTGGCGTCGGCTGGCGACACCGTCGCGGTTTCGGTGGTGCGATCGAACATGCCCACGCGTTCGGCGCCCAGCCAGGCGCGCAGGTCCAGCGACGCATCGCCGGCCGGCACGGTGGAGGCCTGGTGCAGTGCGACCAGTCCGACACCCTGCCGGACCAGTTCGCGCAACTGTTCGCGATGCGCGGCATCGCGCAGCGGATGCCGGTCCAGACCGTCGAAGTACAACACCACGGTCGAGGCATCCCGCAGCGCGCTGGGTTCCGCCGGCCAGCCCTGTTCGTACACGACGATTTCCGCGCCCCGGCCCTGCGGCGATTCGCGCAGCATCGACGCCAGCCGCTGCACACCCTCGGCATAGGCATGCCGCCCAGGCCCCTCGCTGCCGCTTCCGCCGATCAGCACGATCCGGCGGCCCGCGCCCGGTCCGGCGCAGCCGCCGATCAGCAAGATCACCAGCGCGAGGCCGATGCACAGCGCCGCACGGCAGCGCGTGCCCGCCCCTCTCCCGTTCCTCTTCCGCACTGGCCCCTCTCCCGTGACGGATGTTGGCAAACCTTGCGCACGAGGCTAGGACGGGCGCGAGGCGGATGGAATCCGCCGCGGCTACGTTCTGAGGCTAGATTTTGTTGCCTGCGGCGGCCAGGGACGACGGCACGCGATGGCATGGGCGGACCAAGGCCTGCCCCGTCGGTTCACCACAGGCGGCGACCGCTTTCCGCGTCGAAGAAATGCAGGTGGGCCGGATCCACCGCCAGGCGCAAGCCGGCGCCCGCGCGCGGCAGTTGCCTTGGCGGCAACCGCGACACCAGCGCATGGGGACCGACGGTCATGTTCACGAACACCTCGCTGCCGACCGGCTCCACCACTTCCACCAGCGCGTCGAAACCGGCCGCGTCCGTCGCGACCGGTTGCAGGTGTTCCGGGCGCACGCCCATCGCCACCGCCCTGCCCAGCCAGTCCGCGCCCACCCGCGCGTCGCCGAGCGGAATCGACAGGCCCGCATCGAGCATCAGCCGCAGTCCTTCCGCGCGCTCCAGGCGTCCATGCAGCATGTTCATCGCCGGGCTGCCGAGGAAGCCGGCGACGAACAGGTTGGCCGGATGCTCGTACAGCGCCATCGGCGTGTCGATCTGCTGGACCTGGCCGTCCTTGAGGACCACGATGCGCTGGCCGAGGGTCATCGCCTCGACCTGATCGTGGGTCACGTAGATCATGGTCGCGCCCAACTGGCGATGCAGCCGCGCGATCTCGGTGCGCATCGAATGACGCAGCTTGGCGTCCAGATTGGACAGCGGCTCGTCGAGCAGGAACACCGCCGGCTCACGCACCAGCGCCCGTCCCAATGCGACCCGCTGGCGCTGGCCGCCGGACATCTCGCGCGGCAGCTTGTCCAGCATCTGGCCCAGGCCCAGGGTATCGGCGGCGGCGTTGACCCGCTGTTCGATCAGCGCGCGCGGGTGCCCGCGCAGCTTCAGTCCGAAGGCCAGATTCTCGGCCACCGTCATGTGCGGATACAGCGCGTAGTTCTGGAACACCATGGCGATGTCGCGATCCTTGGGCGCGACCTCGTTGACCACCCGGTCGCCGATCGACAGCGTGCCGCCGGAGATTTCCTCCAGCCCGGCGATCATCCGCAGCAGGGTCGACTTGCCGCAGCCGGACGGGCCGACTAGCACCATCAGTTCGCCGTCGGCAACCTCGAAACTCGCCCCGTGCACGGCCACCTGGCCGTTGCCGTAGACCTTGCGGACATTGTCCAGCCGCACACTCGCCATCTGCTCTCCCGGGCGGCTTGCGCCACCGTGTTGTCGGACCTGCCGCCGGGCCCCTCCCGGTGCAGCGGCCTGCATACGAATGCACGCCGTCACTCAATGACCACCTTCCCATTTCCCAACCCGGGAAGTTGGGTTATTCTGCCATGTAATCGTTTTCACAACGCAATCACCCCCACTTTTCTCCAATTTGACGACACTGCCGGAGGGGCCATGTCGAAGTCTTACCGTTTCCCCGAGAACTTCATCTGGGGCAGCGCCACCGCCGCCTACCAGATCGAGGGTTCCCCGCTGGCCGACGGCGCCGGCCCCAGCATCTGGCAACGCTTCGCCCACACCCCGGGCCGCATGCTCAACAACGACACCGGCGACGTGGCCTGCGACCACTACAACCGCTGGCGCGAGGACATCGGCCTGATGAAGGAACTGGGCATGCAGGCCTACCGCTTCAGCGTGTCCTGGAGCCGGGTGATGCCCGAGGGCCGCGGCCGGGTCAACCAGAAGGGTCTGGACTTCTACGAGCGGCTGGTCGACACGCTGCTGGAGAACGGCATCCAACCCACCGCGACGCTGTTCCACTGGGACCTGCCGGCGGCACTGGACGACCGCGGCGGCTGGCTGAATCCGGACATCGCCGACTGGTTCGCCGAATACAGCGAAGTGATGTTCAAGCGCCTGGACGGCCGCATCAAGCGCTGGGCCACGCTCAACGAACCCTGGGTGGTCACCGACGGCGGCTACCTGCACGGCGCGCTGGCGCCCGGCCACCGCAACCGTTTCGAGGCGCCCATCGCCTCGCACCACCTGCTGCGCTCGCACGGCAAGTCGGTGCAGGCCTACCGCGCCATCGGCAAGCACGAGATCGGCCTGGTCGTGAACATCGAGCCCAAGTACCCGGCCAGCGACAGCCCCGAGGACCTGGCCGCGACCCGCCGCGCCGAGGCCTACATGAACCGCCAGTACCTGGACCCGGTGTTCTTCGGCACCTATCCGGAGGAACTGCGCGAAATCTTCGGCGAAGCCTGGCCGGAATGGCCGCAGGCGGACATGGACCTGATCCGCCAGCCGCTGGACTTCATCGGCGTCAACTACTACACCCGCAACGTGTCCCGCCACGACGAGTCGAACTGGCCGCTCAAGGTCTCGCCGGTCCGGCAGACGCAGCATACGTATACGGAAACCGGCTGGGAGGTCTTCCCGCAGGGCCTGACCGATACACTCACCTGGGTCAAGGACCGCTACGGGAATCCCAAGGTGTTCATCACCGAGAACGGCGCCGCCTTCTTCGATCCGCCCAAGGCCGAGCGCGGCCGCGTGCGCGATCCGCTGCGCCTGAGCTACCTGCGCCAGCACCTGCGCGCGGTGCACGCGGCCATCGAGGCCGGCTGCGACATCGGCGGCTATTACGTCTGGTCGCTGCTGGACAACCTGGAATGGTCGCTGGGCTATTCCAAGCGCTTCGGCATCATCCACGTCGACTTCGACAGCCAGACCCGCACACCGAAGGACAGCGCACGCTATTATGCGAAGGTCGTGGCCAGCCATGGCGACGCACTGACCAACGAGGACGACTGAGGCGAATGCGGCGGACTACTTTTTGCGGACACGACCCCTTCAAGAGTAATCACCCCGCATGAGCACCGATCACCGGGTCCTGCTCGCCGACATCGGCGGCACCAATGCACGCTTCGCGCTGGCCGACGCCAGCGCCGCCGCGCCGCTGCTGGAAGACAGCGTGCGCGGCTTCGCGGTGGCGGATTTCCCGTCGCTGGCCGATGCCGCCCAGCACTATCTGGACGAGGTCGGCGCCGAACAGTCCGGTCTGGAAATCCGCAACGGCGTGTTCGCCGTGGCGGGCCGCGTCGACGGCGACGAGGCGCGCATCACCAACCATCCGTGGGTCATTTCGCTGTCGCGCACCCGCGACGCGCTGGGCTTCGACGACCTGCGCCTGGTCAACGATTTCGCCGCCCAGGCGATGGCGCTGCCGCTGCTGGGCAGCCAGGACGTGGTCGCGATTGGTATTCCCGACTGGACGCCGGATCCGCAGCCGGTCAACCGCAACTACGCGGTGATCGGCCCCGGCACCGGACTCGGCGTGGGTGGGCTGATCATCCGCGACGGCCGCAATTTCCCGCTCGAAACCGAAGGTGGCCACGTCAGCTTCGCACCCGGCACGCCGCAGGAAATCGAAATCCTGCAGCGACTGTCGGCGCAGTTCGGCCGCGTCTCGATCGAACGCCTGATCTGCGGCCCCGGCCTGGTCAACCTGCATCGCGCGCTCAGCGAGATCGCGGGCGAGGATCCGGGCAATCTGCAACCGGCCGACGTGACCGCGCGCGCGGCCACCGGCGACGCGCGCAGCAACAACACCATCGATGTGTTCTGCGCGGTGTTCGGCGCGGTCGCCGGCGATCTGGTGCTGACCCTGGGTGCCTGGGACGGCGTGTTCCTCACCGGCGGGCTGGTGCCGAAACTGCTGACCTCGCTGCAGCATTCCGGCTTCCGCCAGCGCTTCGAACACAAGGGGCGTTTCTCCCCCAACATGGCGCGCGTGCCGACCCTGGCCATCGTCCATCCGCGTCCGGGCCTGCTCGGCGCCGCGGCGATCGCGATGGAAGCCTACGGCAGCCCGCGCTGATCGCGCCGACTGCCCGCATGGCGGGCTGGTCTGGCTTTGGTCACTTTCTTTGCCGGCGCAAAAGGTAGAAAGTTGAGGGGTTCTCCGTTGTCCGCCATGCATCGGCGGCGACGTCGGCCTGGAACCCGCGTGCAGGCCGGACACATGCTTGCCCTGCCCCGGCAAGGCGCAGTCCGGCACGCGCCGCTGCGTGGACACCGACGACGCCCTGCCCACGGCCAGCGGCGCACACTCGTCCTTTCGCAGTCCAGCCGACGCCAATGAGCCTGCATCCGCGCATCCAAGAAGTCACCGAACGCATCCGCCAACGCAGCCTGCCCTTGCGGCGTGCGTACCTGGCCGGCATCGACGCGGCCAACGCCGCCGGGCCGCACCGCAGCCGCCTGAGCTGCGGCAACCTGGCACATGCATTCGCCGCCTGCGGACCGACCGACAAGGATCGCCTGCGCGCCGACGTCACCCCGAATCTCGGCATCGTCAACGCCTACAACGACATGCTGTCGGCGCACCAGCCGTTCGAGACCTACCCGGAACTGATCCGCGACGTCGCGCGTTCGCTCGGTGCCACCGCGCAGGTCGCCGGCGGCGTGCCGGCGATGTGCGACGGCGTCACCCAGGGCCGTCCCGGCATGGAGCTGTCGCTGTTCTCGCGCGACGTGATCGCGCAGGCCACCGCGATATCGCTGAGCCACGACATGTTCGACGCGGCGCTGTACCTGGGCGTGTGCGACAAGATCGTGCCGGGCCTGCTGATCGGCGCGCTCGCGTTCGGCCACCTGCCGGCGGTGTTCGTGCCCGCCGGGCCGATGACGCCGGGCATCCCCAACAAGAAGAAGGCCGAGGTGCGCGAACGCTACGCCGCCGGCGAGGCCAGCCGCGAGGAACTGCTGGAAGCCGAGTCGGCCAGCTACCACGCGCCGGGCACCTGCACCTTCTACGGCACCGCCAATTCCAACCAGGTGCTGCTGGAAGCGATGGGCATGCAGCTGCCGGGCACGTCGTTCGTCAATCCCGACCAGCCGCTGCGCGACGCGCTGACCCGCGCCGCCGCCGAACACGCCCTGCGCATCACCGCGCTCGGCGACGACTATCGTCCCATCGGCCACCTGATCGACGAACGCGCGATCGTCAACGCGATGGCCGCGCTGATGGCCACCGGCGGCTCCACCAACCACACCATCCACTGGGTGGCGGTGGCGCGCGCGGCCGGCATCGTCCTCACCTGGGACGACATCGATCTGATCTCGCGCACCGTGCCCTTGCTTGCCCGCGTGTATCCCAACGGCGAGGCCGACGTGAACCGCTTCGCCGCCGCCGGCGGCACCCAGTTCGTGTTCCGCGAACTGCTCGACGCCGGGATGATGCACGATCTGCCCACGATCGTCCCGGGCGGCATGCGCGCATTCTGCGAGGAACCACGCCTGCAGGACGGGCGTCTGGCCTACGCGCCCGGCATCGCCGAAAGCGCCGACACCGAAGTGGTGCGCCCGGTCGCCAGCGCCTTCGAATCGCAGGGCGGCCTGCGCCTGCTGCGCGGCAATCTCGGCCGTTCACTGATCAAGACCTCGGCGGTCAAGCCCGAGTACCGCTTCATCGAGGCGCCGGCGGTGGTCGTCGATGATCCGCGTGCGCTCAACAAGCTGCATGCCGCCGGCGTGCTGCCGCACGACTTCGTCGCGGTGGTGCGCTATCAGGGACCGCGCGCCAACGGCATGCCGGAACTGCACTCGCTGGCGCCGCTGCTGGGCCTGTTGCAGAACCAGGGCCGGCGCGTGGCGCTGGTCACCGACGGCCGCCTGTCCGGCGCGTCGGGCAAGATTCCCGCCGCCATCCACCTGACTCCGGAAGCCGCCCGCGGCGGCCCGCTGGCGAAGCTGCGCGAAGGCGATCTCGTCCGCCTGGACGCCGAGGCCGGCGTGCTGGAAGCGCTGGTGCCGGCGGAGGAGTGGAACGCGCGCGAACTCGCGCCGAATACTTCGCCCGCCGCGCTCGATCTGGGCCGCAACCTGTTCGCGGTCAGCCGCGACGTGGTGACGCCGGCGGACCAGGGCGCCCTGTCGATTTCCTGCGGACCGCCGTACCACAACGGCACCTGGGAATACGATTCGGAATACGAACTCGGCGACGTCGAGCACGCCGCCGAAGCCCCGCACGAAGCCAAGGACGCCTGAGCGTCCTTCCGCCCGCCCGCGACAACGCCTCCACCCGATTACGCCATGACCATCGAAGCCCGCCAACAGAAAGCCGAACAACTCCTCCGCGCCGCCGGCATCCTGCCGGTCGTCACCGTGCATACGCTGGACGAGGCACGCCGGGTTTCCGAGGCATTGCTGGCCGGCGGACTGCCGGCGATCGAACTGACCCTGCGCACCCCGGTGGCGATGGAAGCGCTGGCGATGCTCAAGCGCGAACTGCCGGACATCGTGATCGGCGCCGGCACCGTGCTGAGTGTCGAACAGATGCAACGCTCCATCGACGCCGGCGCGGACTTCCTGGTCACCCCGGGCACCACCGCCGAGATGGCCGACGCGCTGGCCGATGCGGTGGTGCCGGTGGTGCCGGGCGCGGCCACGCCCACCGAACTGCTGTCGCTGATGGCGCGCGGCTTCCGGGTGTGCAAGCTGTTCCCCGCCTCCGCCGTCGGCGGCCTGGCAATGCTCAAGGGCCTGGCCGGCCCGCTGTCGGAACTGAAGCTGTGCCCCACCGGCGGCATCGGCGAGGACACCGCCGCCGACTACCTGTCGCAGCCGAACGTGGTGTGCATCGGTGGCTCCTGGATGGTGCCCAAGAACTGGCTGGAAGCCGGCGAATGGGACAAGGTCCGCGAAAGCTCGGCCAAGGCCGCCGCCATCGTCCGCCGCGTGCGCGGCTGATTCCCCCGCTCCCTTTTCCTGTGGGAGCGACATAAGTCGCGACCGGAACCCTCAAACACCGGGAGCCGTCAACAGGCCCCTCGGAATGGCAGTCGCGACTCACGTCGCTCCCACCCACAGTCCTACAACGGCTCTTCTCCCCGATACAGCCGCAGGCCGAACCGCTCGCGCCACCAGCCGCGCGCGAGCAGCAGGTACCAGCCGACCAGCAACAGGCCCAGCTGCCACTCCAGCGCGTTCTCGATGCGGTCGCGCAGCGAATCGTCGGCGACCAGCGCACCGGCCACGACATTGCCCACGCCCAGCCCGAGCATGGCCCCGCACAGCACGGCCATCACCTTCAGCAAGGCCGGCGGCATCCGCCGCAGCACCCTCGCCCGCCGCATCAGCAGCAACTGGGCGAGGAATCCGAAACCGAAGTAGACCGTCACTCCGTAGCGGCGCAGGAATCCGTAGATGTCACCCTCGGTCCCCAGGAACGTCGCGTAGATCGCCAGCGCGGATGCCGACAGCAGGCCCAGTGCCGGCATCCATCGTCCGGCCGCGATGCCGGCACGGTCACGCAGCCAGCGGCCGGCCAGCCACCAGGTCGCCCCGTGCAGGACCGCGCAGGGAATCACCAGCAGGCGGAACAGATGATTGCCCAGCCCGTGCCGCGCGGCCCGGCTGATCGACGTGCAGCCCTCCCAGTACGGCACGCAGGCCGGCACGTGTCCGGCCCGGATCGACAGCCACAACGCCACATGCGTGGCGATCAGCAACAGCAACGCCGCCGCCAGCGGCAGCGGCCAGAGCGGGATGAAACCGCGTTCCCTCATCACCATGCCGACACTCTACCTCCCCCGCTCCCACAGTCGGGAGGACCGCCCGCTTGCCCTTGTGGGAGCGACGTCAGTCGCGATGCCTTCCGGGCCGGGAAGCTGTCCGGCAAGACGGAGATCCCGGTCGCGACTCACATCGCTCCCACGCGGGCAAGGCAGACCTCAGCCCTTCACGCTGCCCAGCAGCAGGCCCTGGATGTAGTAGCGCTGCAAGAGCAGGAACAGCAGCAGCACCGGCAGCACGGTGATGACCGCGCCGGCCATCATCATTTCCACGTCCATGATGTGCTCGCGCGACAACGATGCCAGCGCCACCGGGAGCGTGTAATGCGCCTGGTCGGTCAGCACGATCAGCGGCCACATGAAATCGTTCCAGGCCGCCATGAAGGTGAAGATGGCCAGTGTCACGAGCACCGGCTTGAGCATCGGCAGCACGACCTGGAAGAAGATCCGCAGCTCGCTGGCGCCATCGATGCGCGCGGCTTCCAGCAGTTCGTCCGGAATGCTGCGGGCGTACTGGCGCACCAGGAAGATGCCGAACACCGTCGCCAGCGCCGGCACGATCACGCCACCGAAGCTGTTGACCAGGCCCAGCTGCTTCATCAGCAGGAACAGCGGCAGCATCGCCACCTGCGCCGGAATCACCAGCGCGGCCAGCAGCAGCTGGAAGACCCGATCGCGGCCGGTGAAACGCAGCTTGGCGAAGGCATAGCCGGCCATGGTGTTGACCAGCAGCGAGCCCACGGTGATGACACCCGACACCAGCAGGCTGTTGGCGAAGTTGTGCGCCATGCCGGTGCGCGCGAACAGCTCGCGGTAGTTCGCCAGGGTCGCGCCCGAGGGCAGCAGCGGCGGCGGGAACCGGCTGGCCTCGCCGGCCGGCATGAACGAGACCGACACCATCCACAGCAGCGGCGCCAGGCTGATCAACGCCAGCACCAGCAGCGCGCCGTTGACCAGCCAGCCCTGCCAGCGGGACGCACCGACCTCGCGCGCGACAGCATGACGACTCATACCAGATCCTTCCTGCGCCCCAGGCGCAGCATCACGGTGGTCACCGCCAGGATGATCAGGAACAGCAGGAACGCCACCGCCGAGGCGCGGCCCAGCCGCCACCATTTGAAGCCTTCCTCGAACATGAAGTACAGGACGCTCACCGTGCTCTGCAACGGATCGCCGCGGGTCATCACGTAAGGCTCGGCGAACAGCTGGAAGTAGCCGGACACGGTGATCACGCCGACCACCAGCAACACCGGTCCCAGCATCGGCAGGGTGATGTGCAGGAACTGCCGCCACTTGGAGGCGCCGTCGATGCGCGCGGCCTCGTAGAGATCCTGCGGAATCGCCTGCAGGCCGGCCAGGAAGATGACCATGTTGTAGCCGAAGTTCTTCCACACCGCGAACAGCATGATCGTCGGCATCGCCCAGCGCGGATCGCCCAGCCAGTCGATCGGCGCGATGCCCAGATGGCCCAGCGCCCAGTTCACCAGCCCGTAGCTGGTGTGGAACAGATAGCGCCAGATCACCGCCACCGCCACCAGCGTGGTCACCACCGGCGCGAACAGCGCGGTGCGGAACAGCGCCTTGAACCGCGCGACCGGCGCATTGAGCAGCATCGCCGCGCCCAGCGAGACCGCGATCGAGAGTGGCACGCCGACAACCACGAAGTACGTCGTGTTCCACAGCGACTTCCAGAACATCGGCGATTTCAGCAGCTCCAGATAGTTGCCCAGGCCGACGAAGCGCAGGTTGTCCGCGTCGGCCAGTGCATACAGATCGAAGTCGGTCAGGCTCAGCAGCAGCGCCGAGAACACCGGCAGGCCGAAGAACACCGCCAGCACGATCAGCGCCGGCCCGGCGAACACCCAGCCGGCCACCGAAGTCCGCCGCATCATGGCTGCGCCCCCTGCGCGGCGGGATGATCGCGTTCATACATCCAGCGGCGCTTCTCCAGGATGGCGTCCACGCGCGCGTCCAGATCCTCCACCGCGCGCTCCTGGCTCTGCCCACCGCGGACCACCTGCTCGGTCACCACCCGCATTTCCTGGGCGATGCGTTCCCACTCCAGCACCTTGGGCGTGGGCTTGACCCGCTCCAGCTGATCCCGGAACGCGCGTGCATATTCGTCATTGGCCAGCGCCGGATGCGTCCAGGTGCTGCGGCGCGGCGGCAGATCCCCGATCAGCGCGTGGAAGCGCTGCTGGATGTCCGGCCGCGACAGGAATTCGATCAACTTCCACGCCGCCGCCTTGCGCTCGGAGCTGCGGAAGATCACCAGGCTGGTGCCACCAGCGATGCCCGCGCCCAGGCCATCCGGACCCGGCAGCGGCATCGTGCCCCACTGATCGCGCAGATGGGCGGGCTGGCGCTTCCTGAACTCGCGGATGTTCCAGGGACCGGACAGGTAGAAGGCGTAGAAACCGTTGAAGAACTCGTCCCAGACATTGGAGATCTGGGTTTCCGACATCTTCGGCGCCCAGCCCTGCTCGAACATGTTGGCGTAGAAACCCAGCGCACGACGGAAGCCGGGACTGCGGAAATTTCCGCGGTTGTCGTGATCGCGCAGCAGCGGATCCGGCATCTGCAAGGCCAGCGACACCTGCTGTTCGAATTCGTTGACCGGCATCAGGATGGCGTAGCGGTCCGGACCGGCGTTGCGCTTGATCGCCGCCATCGCCCGTTCCCATTCGTCCCAGGTGACCGGCGGCTTGTCGAAGCCGGCCTGGCGCAGCAGATCCTTGCGGTAGTACAGCAGGCGGGTGTCCACGTACCAGGGCACGCCCAGCAATTGCCGGTCGACCACGGCGGTGTCCCAGATGCCGGGAAAATAATCGGCCTGCTCCACCACCTTCGAGCCGTCGACATAGGCCTGCAGCGGTTCCAGCGTGCCCAGCGCGGCGAATTCCGGCAGCCAGGTATTGCCCAGCTGGCACAGGTCCGGCAGGCCGTCGGCGGCGAACGCGGTCAGCAGTTTCTCGTGCGCGGCCGTCCACGGGATGTTCTGCACGTCCACGTCGATGCCGGGGTTCTCGCGTTCGAACTCGGTCACCAGTTCGGCGACGACTTCGGCCTCGCGCCCCATCGCCCAGAAGGTCACCTTCTCGCGTCCGTCCCCGCGCGCGCAGCCGGCGGAAAGCAGGACGCCCGCCAGCGCCAGCAGGAAAAGACAGCAGCGCATCCGACATCCCCCACCACCCGAGGAATGCCTGATGCCTGCCGGAGAGAACCTTGTCATGCGGACAGCTTACTTACTGGGGAGGCTGGTTGCGTGCCGGCGCCTCGGATTGCTGCTCGGCGGCCTGCGCCGCGCGCGATTCGGCCGTGCCCAGCGCACGCGCGGCGGCGGCCTCCGGGTCGGCGTTGGCCGGCACCTGGATCGGCGCGCCCTTGGGCGTCATCCAGCCGCCCTCGAAGCCCGCGCGCTCCAGGCCTTTGCGGATGTACGGGTTCTTCTTCATCACTTCCCAGACGAAACCGTTCCGGTAGTTGGCGATCATGGTCAGGATCGGTCCCTGATCGATGCCGATGTAGTCGCTGGCCACCCAGCCCTGCCCCGGCACGATGCGCCCGGCCTTCAGCGGGATGTCGAAGTCGAAACTGGGATTGAACGCGTCCAGGAAGCCATAGCTGGAATACAGGTGCTCGCCGTAGCGCTTGTGCATCTCCTCGGTCGCCGGGATCACGATCTCCGGTGCGAACGGCAGCGAGGCGATCGCCGCGGTCGGCGCGATGGTGCCGTCGTCGAAGTTCTCGCGGAAACCGACGCCGCGCGCCGAATAGTGGCGGAACTGGCGCTGCTCGCCGCGATACTCCTGCAGGGTCTGCTGCGGGCCGTCGCTGGCGGTCAGGCCCCACACGTTCTCGCCGTAGTCGCGCCACTTCATCGGGTTTTCCATGGCGTAGCTGCGCTGGGCGTAGGTGGCGCGGCGACTGTTCTCGAAGTAGTCGATGCCGCGCTCGCGCATGTAGGCGTCCTGGATGCCGCGGAAGTCGATCCAGACGTGGCTGTACTGGTGGCCGAAATGCGGACCGAAGGTCAGGTACTCCTGGCCCTGGTACACGCCCCACGACTCGCCGTAGGTGCGCGTCCACACTTCCCAGGCTTCCGGGCCGACCGGATGGGTCGGCGAACCGAGCGCCAGCACGTACAGCATCATCGCCTCGTTGTAGCCTTTCCAGTCGTGCGGAATCACCCCGCTCTCCGGGAACCAGCCCATCGACACCAGCGGCTTGTTCTTCTGCAGCCAGGTCCAGTCCACCCGCTTGTACAGCGCGTCGGCCAGTTCGCGGATTTCCTTCTCGCGCGGATCATCGCGATCGTAGTAGGACTGCGCGAACAGCACGCCCATCATCAGCAGCGTGGTGTCCACGCTCGACAGTTCCACCCAGCTCGCGTAGCGGTGGCCGGTCTGCATGTCGAGGAAGTGGTAATAGAACCCCTTGTAACCGCCCTTGCCTTCCGCCTGCGGGCCTTGCGGCAGCTCGCGGAAGAACTTCAGCGTGGTCAGGGTGCGATCCACCGCCTGGGTGCGGCTCACCCAGCCGTTTTCGATGCCGATCGGGTACGCGGTCAGCGCGAAACCGACCGAGGCGATGCTGGCGAACGGACGCGACGGGAAACGATCCGGCGTCAGTCCGTTGAGTTCATTGGTGGTATCCCAGAAGAACTGGAACGTGCGCCGCTCGACATCGCGGAACAGCGGCGGCAGTTCGGGTTTCTCCGGCTTCTTCACCGCTGCCGGTGCCGGCTTCGCTGCCGTCGCCTTGGGCGCTTCCGTCGGCGCGGGCGCGCGGTTGCAGGCTGCCAGCAGAACCACCAGCAGGCCCGCCAGCCATGTCCCGTTCCGGTTTCCCCTGGCCCCGGTATGGCCCATTTTGCCTGTAAACGTTTTCATCTCGAGTCGGTACTTGCCCTTCAGGATGCCGCCCTCGCGGCTTAATGGTGGGAGGAAGAAAACCGGGGCATCAGAACGACACCGGTTCGGCCCTGCAATGGCGGTCAATGAACCGCTCGTGTTCCGGCATCGCGTCGACGCAGGCACTGATCGTGCCGGCCACACTCTCCATCAGCCGCTTGAGATCCGCATCCGGGACGCGGTCCACCAGCGGATGCCACCCGCGCGGTTCGATGCCCTGCCCGATCATCACCTGCACCCAGCTGATCTCGGCGAACATCTCGCTGGCGTTGCGGAAGAACCGGCCGCTGTCGCGGAACAGATCCAGGTTGGCGGTCAGGCTGTCCGGTATCGGCATGTCGCGGCACTGCCGCCAGAACGGCGAATCGTCGCGCTCGGTGGCGTTGTAGTGCAGCACCAGGAAATCGCGGATGCGTTCGAACTCGAACGCCAGCTGGTCGTTGTAGCGCTGCGCCAGCACTTCGTTGAAACCTTCGCGCGGAAACAGCTCCAGCAGCTTGGAGATGCCGGACTGGATCAGGTGGATGCTGGTCGATTCCAGCGGCTCCATGAAACCGCTGGCCAGGCCGAGCGCGATCACGTTGCGGTTCCAGCACTTCTTGCGGCGTCCGGTGGCGAAGCGCAGCGGGCGCGGGTCCGCCAGCGCCCATCCGTCCAGATTGGCCAGCAGCGTGGCCGCCGCCTCGTCGTCGCTGATGTGCGCGCTGGAGTAGACGTAACCGTTGCCGGTGCGGTGCTGGAGCGGAATGCGCCACTGCCAACCGGCGCTGCGCGCGGTCGAACGGGTGAACGGCGTCGGCGGTCCCGCTTTTTCGCACGGCACGGCGAGCGCGCGATCACAGGGCAGCCAATGGGTGTAATCGATATAGCCGGTATGCAGCGCTTCCTCGATCAGCAGGCCGCGGAAACCGGAGCAGTCGATGAACAGATCACCGGCCACGTCCTCGCCCGAACGCAGGCGCAGCGAACGGACGTACCCGTTGCCGGGATCCAGGATGACCTGATCGACGATGCCCTCGACCCGTTTCACGCCGAGGCGTTCCGAGTAGGCGCGCAGATACTTCGCGTAGAGGCCGGCGTCGAAGTGGTAGGCGTAGGCGATGTTGGCCAGCGGCGAATCCGCCGGCACGTCGCTGGCGCCGGTCATGAACCGGCCGCGTCGCGCGGCCAGGCTGTTGAGCGTGTAGGCATCCAGCGACTGGGCCATGCCGGCCTTGTGCGCCTTGAACCAGTATTGCTGGAACGGCAGCAGTCCGTAGGGATGGCCGATTTCCTGGCCGAAGCCATGGATGTAGGTATGGCCGTTCCGGTACCAGTCGACGAACTCGATCCCGAGCTTGAACGTGCCCTGCGTGCTGCGGACGAAGTCGGCTTCGTCGATGCGCAGCAGCTGGTTGAACGCCTTGATGTGCGGGACGGTCGCTTCCCCCACCCCGACGATGCCGATCTGTTCGGATTCGACCAGCGTGATGGCGTAATCCGGTCCCAGCACGCGGGCCAACGCGGCGGCGGCCATCCAACCGGCGGTACCGCCGCCAACGATCACGATGTTGCGCAGGGACTGTGGATTCATCTTGCGGGGTCGGATGGAAGGCGGACCGTGCGCTACCGCCGCTTCCGGAATCCGGCAGGCGGCGGAACATCACGCGGGAGGAATTTTCGTCGGCGTTGCCGCGGCACCCGGAGAGAAGGTGCCGCGGCGCGGCCGTCATCAGAACTTGAATCCGATTTCAACATTCACCGTGCGCGGGAAATAGTACATATCACCCGTCTCGTTGATGCTGATGTCCGGATCGAAATTGCCGTTGCTGCCAAAGCCGTTGTAGCGATAGTCCGAGTAGTTCTTGAAGTCGAACGCGTTCAGCAGGTTGGCACGGATCGAAAGCTTGGTGTCACCCGGCAGGGCGAACTCCTTGGTGGCCTGGAAGTCGACCGTGCGATAGCTGAAGATCTTTCCGCCGATCAGGAACTTGCCATTGGCCGGCGGCGTGAAGCCCACCAGCTGGCAGCGCGAACCGTCCCACGCTTCCACGCCATAGCAGGCAATGGTGTTGCGCGGGGTCGGCGTCTCCAGAACGATCTTGGCGCCGAAGGTGATGCCCCACGGACCATCGATCGAGCCCGACGCGGTGAAGCGGTGCTTGGGCTGGTTGCCCGACTTCACGAACGGCACATAGCCCAGCCGCGACTTGTCGAAATAGGCGAACGGATCTTCCGAGTTGGTGCTGTTCTGACGGCCCTGGGTGTGGGTGTAGCCGAAGCTCACGCCCCAGCCCGACGCCTTGGTGTACGGCTTCTCCAGCGACAGCAGGATCTGGGTATTGTTGCTCTCCACGCCATTGTCGCCGACGATCGTGCCGCCGTAGCCAGGCACGGTGCCGCCCCACGGCGCACCACCGTTGTTGAAGAACGCACCGTCCGGATGGCGGTTGGCCAGCGTAAAACCGAAACCATCGCGCGACATGATGCGCTGGATGGTCACGTCCGACAGCCATTCGCCGATCTGGTTGGTGATGCCCAGGCTGAACTGATCGGCGTAAGGCGTCTTCAGTTTGTTGTTGAGCATGAACACTTCCGCGCCCCCGCGACCGGCGATGGCGGCTCCCAGCGCGTCCACGCCGCCCAGATAGGCCGGATCCCACGGCAGGCAGCGGCCGGTGCTGGCCGGCTCGCGCACGCACTGGCCGGTGGCCGGGTCCTGGAACTCGAAGCGGACCAGCGACACCGCCGACTTGGTCTTCTCCAGTGCCAGGTCCTTGAACAGGTTGCGGTCGTAGGAACGACCCGCGCCGCCGTGGATCACGTGGCGCTCATCGCCGAAGATGTCATACGAGAATCCGAAGCGCGGTGCCCAGGCGTCCTTGAAGTTCTTCCGGTTGTGGCCGTTGCTGATGTAGTCGGCCGGATTCAACGCATCCTTGCCGCCCTTCAGCCAGCGGTTGATCCACGGCTCGCCCGGGTTGTCGGGATCCGGACCGTACAACGCTTCCAGATACCTCGCCGAGGTCACGTGATCGGTATAAGCCGGCACGTCCTCGTAATCCCAGCGGATGCCCAGGTTCAACATCAGGTGCTCATTGACCTGCCAGTCGTCCTGGATGTAGAAGCCGTACTGCTTCGCGCTGGTTTCGACCAGCGCGGATTGGCCAGGTTCGTTGAACGGAGCCAGGAATTCCACGCGGTACGGCGTACTCGAAACCACGCCGGTGGCGGGGTCGAACTGGTAGGAGAACTGCGGATTGTACGGCTGGCCATCGCTGGAGGTCAGATCGATGGACTTGTAGCTGACGCCCATCTTGATGGTGTGGTCGCCGTGCCATTGGAAGCTATTGAAAGTCAGATCATCCTGGATGGACCAGCCCTTCTGCTTGGCGCTCTTGACGCTGAAGCCATCGGCCGGTCCCAGATTCAGCAACGCGTACTCACGCGGCGGCTGACCGGCGTCCACGTAGTTGAACACGGCGATCTTGCTGCCGTTGCCGAACGAGAACGGATTGGGATTGTTCTCCGATTCCTCGGTGGTGACGATCAGCTCGTTGAAGAAGCGGTCGCCGCTGTGCTGCCAGCGCAGGTTCGAACGCTTGTCCTTGTTGATGCGCTGCTGGCCATGCTCGGGCGTGTCCTGGCCGCCGATGTTGCCGGCCTGGGTCTCGTCGCGATACTGCCCGCTCAGCTCCAACCGATCACGCTCGCCGATGTCCCAGCTCAGCTTGGCGAAGTAAAGATCCTCGTTGAATGGCAGGTAGGCCGCGCCGTACCGGGAACGCAGATCCGCGGGTAGTGATTCCCAGGCATTGCCCGAATCGGACGACGGCTGGATGCTGCGCGCGTAGATGTTCTCCTTGTTCTCGTAGGCAACGAAGAAATGCATCCGGTCCTTCAGGATCGGGCCGCCGAGGGCAACGCCCCATTCCTTGATCTGCGATTTGCCCTTGTCCTTGTCCCGCTCGCTGGGCAGCTTCTCGCGCATGCTCTCATCGGTATAGCGATAGAACATCTCGCCCTGGAACTCATTGGTACCCGAGCGTGTCGCCGCGGTGATCGCCGCACCGCTGATCTGGCCGTACTCGGCCTTGTAGTTGGAGGTGATGACCTTGTACTCGCCGATCGCCAGCTGCGGGAACGGGTTGCCCGCGCTCTGCTGCTGGCCCGCGATGCCGCCGCGCTCGACGTAGCTCTTCTGGCTGACGCCGTCGATGAACAGGTTGGTCGAGCTGGTGTTGGTCACGCCGCTGCGCAGCTCCGCCGTGCCCTGCGCATTGATCTTGAACTGCATGCCCGGAATGGTGTCGGCGAACTCCAGGAAGTTGCGCGTTGCCTGCGGCAGCTGTTCGATCTGGCGCTGGGAAATGGTGTTGCCCACTTCAGAAGTGCGCACATCGCGCAACAGCGGGGCCGAAACGGTCACCGTATCGAGATTGGTGGCCTCGCCGGCGGGCGCCGGCGCGGAGGCGCTGGAATCCAGGTTCAGCGTCGAATTGGCCGCCACGGCCAGCGTCACCGTCTGCGAAGCGCCGCCCGCCTGCACGTTGTAGGTGCCCGGCGGCAGGCCGACCAGCGTGTAGGTACCGCTGGCGGTGGTCTGGGTACGGCGAACCGCGCCCGTAGCGACATTGGTGGCGACGACTTCGGTGTTCGCCGCCGCACCGGCCACCTGGCCGCGCAGGGTGGCACCGGTGGATTGTGCGAATGCGGGGGCACTCATCGCCAGGCAGCTGATCAATGCACATGCCAGCAGTGTGCGGTTGGGATTACGCGCTTTGAAATTGCGTTGCTTCATGGTCATAAGTCCAAGACGTGAAGGTAGGGTTTTTTCTTTGTTGTTTTTTGCGGGGCATTCCTTTGAGGGCCGCGCGCGTCAAAGACCGCGACCCTTTCCAGGTCACCAGTTGAGTCCGAAGGTGATCTTGAAAGTCCTCGTGGGATAGGCGATGTCGTAGCGTGAGGTGTTGTTGAGTTGCCGGTTGCCGAAGTTGGGATTGGGCACGGCCACGCTGGTCGCGTTGGCGGGGTTGCGCCCGCTGCCGCGGTTTCCATCCCAGCCCGTCCAATTGTTCCAATCGAAAGCGTTGATGAGGTCGGCACGGATGCGGAACTTCAGATCGGTTCCGGTATCCCATTCCTTCTGGATGGCCAGATCGAACTGCTTGTAGCCGATGGTCGTATCGGCGTAGTACGGATTGAAGTAGCAGTTCCAGGTATCAATGCTGATGCAATCCAGCGACTCGCGCGCTTCCGGCGTCGCCAGGGTGAGCTTGCCGGACAGGGTCAGGCCCCAGCCGATGTCCATGATTCCAGTCGCTACCAGCCGATGCTTGGAAACGCCCAGCGATTCGGTGAACGCGACGTTGTCCAGATCCGGGTAATCGAACGAGAACGTATCGTGGTTGTTTCGGTTCTCCTTGGCGTCACTGTAGGTGTACGCCAGGGTCGTGCCCCAGCCCGATTCGCGGGTATACGGCTTGTCCAGCGACAGCAGCAACGAGGTCAGTCGCGTTTCGACGGCATTGCGCCCAATCAGCAGACGCCCGAAACCCGGCAGGTTGGCCGGCGGTGCGCTGCCGAACGTGCGCCCCGGCGGGAAGAACGAGCCATCCGCAAGGCGATTGCCCACGGAGAACAGGATGCCGTCGTGGCTCAGCACATGCAGCAGCGTCACCGACGAATTCCAGTCGTGACCGAACATGCTGAAAGCATTGCGCATGCCCAGGCTGAACTGATCCGAATACGGCGTCTTGATGTCGTTGTCGATCATGTAGACGGTGGTGCCGTTGTTCGGATTCGCCGCGACCAGCGCATCCAGCGCCGCCTGATCGTAATAGCTCGGATTCCAGGTCAGACAGGTCGCCGGCTGGTTGGAACAGTTGTGGCCGGGGGTATTGAAGCGATAGGTGTAGCTCTGGAACGCCAGGCTGTACTGCTCGCGCGCCATGAAGTCGAACTGGTTGCGGCTGTACGCGCGGCCCGCGCCGCCGAAGATCACGTGGCGCTGATCACCGAACAGATCGTACGAGAAGCCGACGCGAGGCTGCCAGGCATCCTTGAATGCCTTGCGGTTGCTGCCGGTCGAAATGAAGTCGTTGTAGTTGTAGTCGACGTTCGGGTTGTTGATGGGCGCGTAGTTGCGCAGTGCGGTGACCAGACTCGCCGGTGTGACGTGATCCTCGAAACTCGGCGTCTTCTCGTAGTCCCAGCGCAGGCCCAGATTCAGGGTCAGATGTTCGTTGACTTCCCAATCATCCTGGAAGTAGATGCCGAACTGGGTGTTGTCCGACTCCACCGGCCCCATCGTGCCAATGCCCGTAGAGGTGAAGTTCACCTCGTAGGGAATCTCGTAGCTTCGGCTGATGTCGAAACGGTACTGCGGATTCGGCGGAAGCCGCTGGTATGCGCTGATGTCGATCTTCTTGTACTTGATACCGGCCTTGATCGTATGGCCTTCCCAGCCGAAGAACGTGAAGTCGTCCTGGAACGCGAAGCCCTTCTGGCCCTTGTCCTGCATGTCGGCGCCACCGCCGAAGTTGAGGACCGCCTGCATGGCGGGGTTGTTGCCGGTCTGTCCCTGTGCCGGAATCTGGTAGTTGAAGCCAGGTCCCATCGTCACCGGGCGGGGACCGAACGAGGCATCCTCATAAGTGATGTGCGCGTCGTTGAGCCAGTTCTGCGCACTGTACTGATAGCGCAGGTCGTAGCGGGTATCCTTGCCGGCACGGGTGGTCGCGTAGTCCGCGGTGTTGATGCCACCGATGTTCGCAAGGTCATCTTCCTTGCGATCCTTGATGGTGAACTCGACCAAGTGCGCATCGCCTGGCGTCCAGCTCAGCTTTCCGAACCAGAGATCCTCGCTGAAGGGAGAGCCGGTGCTGTTGCGGATGAGATCCTGGACGCTGGGCGGAAGCTGCTCAATCGGTACGTTGCGGCCCGAAGGTCCGGGCGTGACGTCGCGCGGACGCAGGATGTCCTTGCCTTCATAGGTGACGAAGAAGTGCAGGAGATCCTTGACGATGGGACCACCAAAGGACGCGCCGTACTGCTCGGCACTGCGGTCCTGGACCACGTCTCCGCGACGCTGGCGCGGCGTACGCGCCATCCATTCCTGGTTCGAGTAGTCCCAGAAGAAGCTGCCTTCGAACTCGTTCGTGCCCGACTTGGTGACCGCCGTGATGGCCGCACTGCTCAGTTGGTCATATTCGGCCTTGTAGTTGGAGGTGATGACCTTGTACTCGCCCACCGCCAACTGCGGAAATGGATTGCCGGCCGTGGAATCCTGGCCGGTGATACCGCCCTTGAGCACGTAGTCCTTCTGCCCCACGCCATCGATATAGACGTTGATGCCGTTGGAGATCTGCGCTCCGCTGCGCAGCGACGTCACTTCATCGACGCCGGAGCGGGTGACGGCGATGCCGGGAATGGTGTCGGCGAACGCGAGGAAATTGCGCGAGTTCTGCGGCAGCGCCTCGAGTTGCTTCTGGGTCACGTAACCGCCCACTTCCGAGGTCCGTGTCTCGATCGCGACCGGCGCGGCGGTCACCACGACGCCATCCAGCGTGGTCGCCGGCTGCGCGCCGGTGGTCTCGACCGTCTCTCCCAGATTCAGTGTCACGGTCTGCCCAACGGACACCGTGATCGATTTGCTGTAACGCTCACCACCACGTTCGACGTCGAGCCGATAGGTTCCCGGCGGCAAACCACCCAGCGAATAGTTGCCGTTGGCACTGGACTGCACGCTGCGGGTCAGCCCCGTCGCGACGTTGGTCGCGGTTACCCGGGCCGCCGCATCACCCGCCACCTGTCCACGGATCGTCGCGCCGGTCGATTGCGCAAGCGCCAGCGGTGCCACGCCCAGCACGAGACAACCGGCCAGCGCGCAACTCAACAATCTGCGTTGCGGAGAACGATTCGAGCGATTTCGATACCCCATGATTTCCCCCTCCCGGGACGATCAACTCAAGGCATTACGGTTATGGAAACGGTTACATCGATAAGCAAAAAAAAATCCCGTGCAGCGGTCCTCTCAGGATCTCGGCGGCTGTTTCCTCCCAGTGCTCGACTCGCGGACGATCAAGTCCGGCACCAGGGTCTGCGCTTCGGTCGACATGGCTTCATCCGCATCAATTCCATCCAGCAGGCGGGTCATCGCATGTCCGCCCAGTTCGGCAATGCTGACCCGCATCGTCGTCAAGGGCGGGTGAACGAAGCGTGCGAGCGGGATATCGTCGAAGCCGGCCAGCGCGATATCGTCGGGCACGCTCACGCCTGCTTCGTTCAATGCGTACAGGCAGCCGAGCGCCATCATGTCGTTGGCGGCGAACACCGCGTCCGGACGCTGTTCCGACGCGACGATCTGCTTGCCCGCCTCGTAGCCGGAGGCTTCGTTGAAGTCGCCGGGCAGCTCCCACGCCTCGCCCTTGCCGGCCAGCGCATCGCGGTAACCGCGCAGGCGTTCGCGCGCGTCGAAGTTGTCGTCAGGCCCGCCGATGAAGGCGATGCGGCGATGCCCGGCCTGCAGCAGGTGCCCGGTCATCGCGCGGGCGCCGCCGTAGTTGTCGATGTTCAACACCGGATACGTCGCGCCATCGAGCTGGGTATTGATCAGCACCACCGGCAGCGCCGACGGCAGGTTGTCGGTGAGGAAGCCGGGGCGATCCGCGTACGGCGACAGCACCAGCAGGCCATCGACGCGGCCGCGCATCGCGCGCAGCGCCTCGCCCTGCTCTTCCGGATGACCGTGGTAGCTGGACACCAGCAGATGCTGGCGGCGCGCACGGGCGACCTGGTCGATGCCGCGGATCAATTCGGAGAAGAATTCGCCGTACAGATCCGGCAGGACCACGCCGATGGTCTGGGTGCGGCGGCTGCTGAGGCTGCGGGCGGCGGCGTGCGGCTGGTAGCGCAGGCGGTCGGCGGTTTCCACGACATGGCGACGCACCGTCTCGGCCACGTTGTCGTGTCCGTTGAGCGCGCGCGACACCGTGGCGACGGATACCTTCGCCTCGCGTGCCACATCTTTGATGGTGACGGCCGTTCGCGCCATTGCACCGCCCCTCCGCGGTCATGACTGCAATTGAAGTGGACTGTAAACGTTTTCAAAACGAGATGTAAAGCCTAGGTTAGATACTCATGACAGCGCAGTCATTTCAATCACTTAGTCGAGGGTTTTTTCGCATCCATCGTGCTGCGTCGCAACAAACAGGACAGGCACGGGACATTTCGCGGCTCGAACCCTGTCGCGCGGTCATTGTCGGGCAGCCGCCGCTCGCGCCGGGCGTTTCGCGGCGCCGCATGTAATCGTTTCCAGCTTCCACTAGTCTGACCTGCCCGCCCCCGCACAGGTGCCCCGCATGAGCAGTCCGCTGGATCGAAGGCAAGCCATCAAAATGCTCGGCGGCGGGCTTGTCGGTGCCGCCCTGTTGCGCCAGTTGTCGGGTGCCGGTGGCGTGAAGGCGGCGGAACCGCGCCGCGATGCGCCGAACATCCTTTTCATCATGACCGACGATCAGTCGCAGAAAGCGCTGGGCATCTACGGCAATCCGATTCTCAAGACGCCGCACATGGATCGGATCGGCCACGAGGGCATCCGCTTCGATCAGTCCTTCGTCACCACGTCCGTCTGCGCGCCCAGCCGGGCGAGTTATCTCACCGGCCTGTACGCGCATGCGCACGGCGTCACCAGCAACGGCGAGGAACCGGGCTGGTACGAACAGATGGGATTGCGTCACGACCAGATCACCTACCCGACGCTGCTCCAGCAGGCCGGCTATCACACCGCGGTGGTCGGCAAGTGGCACATCAAGTCGATGCCGACCGGATTCGATCACTGGGCCATCCTGAAGGGACAGGGCAGCTATTTCGATCCTTCATTCATCGTCAACGGCGCGCCGGTCCGCTTCCGCGGCCACACCGACGATGTGATCGGCGATCAGGCGCTGGCCTATCTGCAACAGCGTCCGAAGGATCGGCCGTTCTGCCTGTGCTACCAGTTCAAGGCACCGCATGGCCCGTGGGAGCCGCATCCGCGTTTTTACGACGCCTACCGGGATGTCGAAATCCCGTTGCCGGTCGGTTTCGGCAAGCCGCAGCCCGCGGGATCGCCGATTGCGTTCTCGCGGACCACGCAGGAAATCGGCGACATGGGTGATTTCTTCCGCGATGCCGAACGCCGCAAGGCACAGGTGGATCGCGGCCTGCCCGAGGACGAGCGCAAACGCGCGGTGCTGCAGGCGTTCATCCGCAACTATTACCGCGTGCTGCTGGGCGTGGACGAGAACGTCGGACGGGTACTGGATTTCCTGGATCGCGAGGGCCTGGCGGAAAACACCATCGTCGTCTACACCTCCGACAACGGCATGTTCCTGGGTGAGCACGATTTTTACGACAAGCGGCTGATGCTGGAGCCTTCGATCCGGGTACCCACGCTCATGCGCTGGCCCGGTCGCATCCGTCCCGGCCGGACCGACGACAAGCACATGGTGCTGAACGTCGATGTGGCCCCTACCCTGCTCGATCTGGCGGGCGTCGCGCCGCCGGCATGGATGCACGGACGCAGTTGGAAGCCGCTGCTGGAAGAGCGCCGGACCGAATGGCGCCAGGACTTCCTGTACGAGTGGTACGAGTACCCGGCGGTGCACTGCGCGCGCAAGCATCGCGGCGTGCGCACCGAGCGCTGGAAGCTCATCCACTTCTGGGAGCAGCCTGAGGAATGGGCGCTCTACGATCTGCGCGAGGACCCGGACGAACAGGTCAATCTGATCGATCGCCCCGAACAGGCGGAGCGGATCGCGGCCTTGAAGCAGCGCATCACCGCCCTGCGCGCGCAGACCGGCGACACCGTTCCGCCCGGTTACGTCGCGCCAGCGCTGGCGCCGGGTAAGTGCCCGGCCTGACCCGCCGGCCATTTCCCGGAAACAAAAGAGGCCCGCCAACGGCGGGCCCCTGCGTTCCGAGTCCGGATAGCGGCGACTTTACTTCGCCGTGACCTCGAACTTCGCTTCCAGCGTGTCCACCGAATTGCCGCCGGCGAACACGGTGAAGCTGCCGGGTTCCACCACCCGCTTCATCGCCGCGTCGTACATCGCCAGATCCTCGAAGCCCAGCTTGAAGGTCACCGTCTTCGACTGTCCCGGCGCCAGCTGGACGCGCTCGAAACCGCGCAGCAGCTTCACCGGACGGGTCACCGAGGCGACGTCGTCGCGCACGTACAGCTGCACCACCTCGGCGCCGGCGCGCTTGCCGGTGTTGGTCACGGTCACGCTGACTTCCTGGCTGCCGTCGGCGGCGATGCGCGGATGCTTCACCGCCAGGCCGCCGTACTTGAAGCTCGTGTAGCTCAGGCCATGGCCGAAGGCGTACAGCGGCGTCCACGGTACGTCGATGTACTTGGAGGTGTAGCGCTCGGTTTCGCTCGGCGGACGGCCGGTGTTCTTGTGCGCGTAGTAAATCGGCACCTGGCCGACCGTGCGCGGGAAGGTCACCGGCAGCTTGCCGGCCGGATTGAAGTCGCCGAACACCACGTCGGCGATGGCGTTGCCGCCCTCCACGCCGGGGAACCACGCTTCCAGGATCGCCGGCACGCGCTCGCGCAGCGGACCGATCGACAGCGGGCGGCCATTGAGCAGCACCGCCGCGGTCGGCTTGCCGACCTTGGCCACCGCATCGGCCAGCGCCTGCTGGGCACCCGGCAGATCCAGCGAGGTGCGGTTGCGCGCTTCGGCGCTCATGTCCGGATGCTCGCCCAGGAACAGCAGCACCGCGTCGGCCTGCTGCGCGGCCTTCACCGCCTCCGCAATCCCGGTGGTCTCGCCGCCTTCGAGCGAGGTGCCTTCGACATACACCACCTGTGTGCCCGAACCCACCGCCGCGCGGATGCCCGCCAACGGCGTGATCGCGTCCTCGTCGCGGCCGGCGCCGGCCCAGTTGCCCAGCATCGCCCGGCGCAGATCCGCCAGCGGTCCGATCACCGCCAGCGTCTTCACCTTCTGCTTGTCCAGCGGCAACACGCCGCCGGTGTTGTCCAGCAGCACCATCGACTTGCGCGCCATCTCGCGCGCGGCCTTGCGGCTGTCGGCGGTCAGGGTGCGCGCCTTCTCGCGCTCGACATTGCAGTAGCGGTACGGGTCCTCGAACAGGCCCATCCGGTACTTGGCCCGCAGCACCCGGCGCACCGACTCGTCCACGGTGGCGATCGGCAGCTTGCCGGCCTTCACCGCCGCCGGCAGATCCTTCACGTAGATGCGGCTGACCATGTCGATGTCCACGCCCGCGCGCAGTCCCAGCACGCCGGCATCGGTGCGATTGCCCGCGACGCCATGCTTGATCAGTTCCTCGACCCCGGTGTAATCGCTGACCAGCAGGCCGTCCCAGCCCCATTCCTTGCGCAGGACGTCGTTGATCAGATCACCGTTGGCATGCATCGGCACGCCGCCGACTTCGTTGAACGAAGCCATCACCGATTCAGCGCCCGCGTCCACCGCCGCCTTGAACGGCGGCAGGTAGACCTCGCGCAGGGTGCGTTCGGAGATGTCGGCGATGTTGTAATCGCGGCCGCCCTCGGCCGCGCCGTAGGCGACGAAATGCTTGGCGGTCGCCAGCAGGGTGTCGCCATTGCCCAGTTGCTTGCCCTGGAAGCCGCGCACGCGCGCCGCCGCCAGCACCGAGCCCAGGTAGGGATCCTCGCCCGCGCCCTCGACGATGCGGCCCCAGCGCGGATCCCGCGCCACGTCCACCATCGGCGCGTAGGTCCAGTGGATGCCGTAACCGGCGGCCTCCCAGGCGGCCACGCGGGCGGCGTTCTCGACTTCGACCGGATCGAAGCTGGCCGATTCGCCCAGCGGCACCGGGAAGATGGTGCGGTAACCATGGATGACGTCGTAGCCGAACATCAGCGGGATGCCCAGGCGCGATTCCTCGACCGCGATGCGCTGCAGGCGGCAGGTCAGCTCGGCGCCCTGGGTACCCAGGAAGGTGCCGATCTCGCCGTTGCGGATCTGGTCCTCGCCGCCGGCCATCGCCTGCGGACCGGTGTCGTTGCCCAGTCCGGGCGGCTGGTTGAGCTGGCCCAGCTTCTCTTCCACGGTCATCTTCGCCAGCAGGGCCTCGACGAAGGCCGCCTCGCCAGCCGGGGCCTGCGGGGTGCGGGCACCGACGGCCGGGGCGATCAGCACCGTGGCGATCGCCGCCGCCAGCCACCCGTGGCGGCGCGCGCGCGGTCGGGCGCCAGCGGACTGGCCGGCGCGGGTACGACTGTTCATGTGTTTCCACCTCCCATGGACAAGGGGCGGAATGTAAACGTTTTCAGCGCACCCTGCAAAACCATCCGCCGGCCCCGGATCGGGGAACCGGTGGTGGACGCTTCACGGGGTTCAGCGGGCTTCGCCGGGGGCCGAGGCGTGGATGGACAGGGCGTGGATGTCGGTGGTCATCATCTCCCCCAGCGCGGCGTAAATCGCCCGGTGGCGGGCCAGCGGTGCCCGGCCGGCGAAGGCCGCGCTGACGATGGTGACGTCGAAATGCCCCCGCCCGTCGCGGGCACCGGCATGGCCGACGTGGCGATGGCTGTCGTCCGCCACCTCCAGCAGTTCGGGCTGGAACGCCTGCTCCAGTGCCCAGCGAATTCGCTCGACCCGCCCGGCGGTCACGGCAGCACCTTGCGGAACGGCCGCACGTCGACCCGCGCGTACACCCCGGCTTCCACATAAGGATCGGCCTGCGCCCAGGCCTGGGCCGCGGCCAGCGACTCGAACTCGGCAATGACGATGCTGCCGCTGAAGCCCGCCTCGCCCGGATCCTCGGCGTCGATCGCCGGGCACGGGCCGGCCAGCAGCAGGCGGCCCTCGTCGCGCAGCGCGGTCAGCCGGGCCAGGTGGGCGGGACGGGCGGCCATGCGCCGGGGCAGCGCGCCTTCGGTGTCATGGCCTTCGATGGCATACCACATGGGTTCACTCGCTCGGGTCGGGAATGAACGGATTGTACGGGCCGCCCGCCCGGCGGTGCTGGACATGGCCGGGCGCAGCGCTTACTCTTGCTTCTACTGCACGGCCGGAAGCAGCGGCCCGTCAGGGGATTTCCCAGGCACTGCGCCGGACCGGCCGGCCAGCCGCCCAACGACGATCGATTCGCTGCCACCACCCGCCCGCGCCGACGACCTCCTCGCTGTCGGCCGCCGCCTCTTTCGCGGCGAGCTCCTCTACGGCGTGATGACATGTTTGCTGTACGGAAGCGTTCGCCCGCAAGCCCCTGGTCGGCAATGAAGACCATGGCGTCCCTGCGGCGGCGCGTGCAATCGAAGGCATTGTGACCCGCACTACGGCTGTTTCTTGATGAGCTCCGAACTCGCGCAAGACGCGACCCCGACAAGCCAGTCCACGCACCCGCAGCAGCAGGAAATGCCGCTGGCCGTCGTGCATGGGCAGCCCGTGCTGCAGATTCCGCAGGATCTGTACATCCCGCCGGACGCGCTGGAAGTCATCCTGGATGCCTTCGAAGGCCCGCTGGATCTGCTGCTGTACCTGATCCGCCGGCAGAACCTGGACATCCTGGACATCCCGGTGGCGGAAATCACCCGCCAGTACGTGGACTACATCAACGTCATGCAGGAGCTGCGCTTCGAGCTGGCGGCGGAATACCTGGTGATGGCCGCCATCCTGGCCGAGATCAAGTCGCGCATGCTGCTGCCGCGACCGGTCAACGAGGACGGCGACGAAACCGACCCGCGCGCCGAGCTGGTGCGCCGGCTGCAGGAATACGAACGCTTCAAGCAGGCCGCCGAGGATCTGGATACCCTGCCCCGCCAGGATCGCGACACCACCCCGGCGCAGGCGCATGTGCCGGACCGCGCCGCGGTCAAGCTGCCGCCGCCGGTGGAGCTGAAGGAAATGCTGCTGGCGCTGCATGACGTGCTCAAGCGCGCCGAGCTGTTCACCGGCCACGCCATCAAGCGCGAAGCCCTGAGCGTGCGCCAGCGCATGGGCGACGTGCTGGCGCGGCTGGACGACGGCAGGTTCCACCGTTTCGAATCCATGTTCACCGCCGAGGAAGGCAAGCTGGGCGTGCTGGTGACCTTCCTGGCCATGCTGGAACTGGCCAAGGAACAGTTGCTGGACATCGTCCAGGAAGCCCCGCTGGCGCCGATTTACGTCAAGTCGCTGGCGCTGAACAACACCAACGAACCGCTGCAGTTCTCCAGCGAGTTCGACGACAGCGACGCGGCCGCCAACGACGCCTGACCGGCGCGTCCCCTTTCCATCCGCCCGAACCCACGCAAGCGCTCGAATGGATCAATCGCTCATCAATCGCATCGTCGAGGCCGCCCTGCTGGCGGCCAACCAGCCGCTGGCCCTGGCCCAGTTGCATGGCCTGTTCCCGGAAGAGGAACCGGCGCCGGCCGGCAGCGTCGAACGCGCGCTGGAGGAACTGCGCGAGGGCTGCGCCGACCGCGGCGTGGAACTGGTCGAGGTGGCCTCGGGCTTCCGCTTCCAGGTCAAGGCCGACGTGCACGCCTGGGTCGCCCGCCTGTGGACCGAGCGCAAGACCAAGTACACCCGCGCCACCCTGGAAACCCTGGCGCTGATCGCCTACCGCCAGCCGATCACCCGCGGCGAGATCGAACAGGTCCGCGGCGTGGCGGTCAGCAGCAACATCATCCAGGCGCTGGAAGAGCGCGAGTGGATCCGCGTGGTCGGCCACCGCGACGTGCCCGGCCGGCCCGCGCTGTTCGGCACCACCAAGGGCTTCCTGGATTACTTCGGCCTCAAGCGGCTGGACGAATTGCCGCCGCTGTCGGAACTGAAGGACATCGGCGAACTGGAACCGCAGCTGCCGCTGGATGGCGCGCCGGTTCCGGCCGGCGTCGCCCTCGATGCGGAAGACCGCGCCGACGACACGGATGCCGCCCCGGTCGATGCCGAGGCCGGTGACGAAAACGAAGACAACGAAACAACGGCGGAGGCCGCGGGCGAAGACGCCCCGGCGCAACCGCAGGAAGACGCCACGGAAGGCGCACGCACAGACATCGAAACCGCGCAGGACGACGACGCGGAGACACACGAACCGGCCGCCGCAAACGACAACGAAGGCGACGCCGACATTTCCCCGGAAACCCAGGATGACGACGCGGAAGCCTCGTCGGAGCAGAAACCATGAGCAATACCCCCCGCAACAAACTGTCGCTCAAGCGCGACGCCGCCGCCGAAGCCCCCGCCAACAAGCTGGAAGAGCGCCTACACAAGGTGCTGGCGCAGGCCGGACTGGGCTCGCGCCGCGCGCTGGAGCAGCGCATCGCCGACGGCCTGGTCAAGGTCAACGGCGAGATCGCCCAGGTCGGCATGAGCGTCAAGAGCGGCGACAAGATCGAGCTCGACGGTCGCCAGTTCGTCGCCAGCGCGCTGACCGAACCGGCGCGCGTGCTGATGTACAACAAGCCCGAAGGCGAAGTGACCACCCGCGATGATCCCGAAGGCCGCCCGACCGTGTTCGAGGCGCTGCCTGTCCTCAAGGGCGCGCGCTGGATCGCCATCGGCCGCCTGGACATCAACACCACCGGCCTGCTGCTGCTGACCACCGACGGCGAACTCGCCAACGCGATGATGCATCCGTCCTACGAGGTCGAGCGCGAATACGTGGTGCGCGTGCGCGCTCCGGAAGGCGAGGAAACCGTGCCGGACAACATCGTCGATCGCCTGCATCGCGGCGTCGCGCTGGAAGACGGCCCGGCCAAGTTCGATGAAATCGAACGCATCGGCGGCACCGACTCGCACGACTGGTTCCGCGTGGTCGTCAAGGAAGGCCGCAACCGCGAGGTGCGCCGCCTGTGGGAATCGCAGGGCTGCCAGGTCAGCCGCCTCAAGCGCACCCGCTACGGCCGCATCTCGCTGCCGCAGCCGCTGCTGCGCGGCCAGTCGCAGGAACTGTCCGACGCTCAGGTCGAAGCACTGCGCAAGGAACTGGGCCTGGAAGACGGCGCGCCCGCCGCGCTCACCCTGCAACCGGTGATCGGCCAGCGCCGCGCCGCCAAGTCCACCGTGCACGTCTCGCGCGAAGGTCGCAGCCAGGGTTACGTCAACGGCCACAACACCGCCGACGAGGGCCGCGAGCTGCGCCGCTTTGATCACGTGCGCGAAGACCGCGGCCGTGGCCGCGGCAAGAAGCCGCATGGCGGCCTGACGGTCAGCGGCGAAGCTGCCGCCAAGCAGGCGCAGAAGCCGTTCAAGCAGCGCAAGATGAAGGGTCCCAAGCCGTTGCCGGATGGCAACCCCGCCGCGTTCCGCAGCTGGTACGTGCCGGAAGGCGTCGATACCGGCCCGACTGGCCATCGCAACGCCGGTCCCGGCCGCAAGGGTCCGGGCGGCGGTGGCGCCGGCAAGCGCGGCGGCAACCGTCCGCAGGGCGGCGCCGGCTTCGGCAACGAATACGGCGGCTTCGGCGGTGAATCGCGTGGCCCGCGCGGTCCGCGTGGTCCCGGCGGCGGCGGTGCGGGCGGTGGTGCCGGCAAGCCGCAGCGTGCGGCGCGTCCGTACGGCCATCCCGGCAACGCGCCGAGCTTCCCCTCCGATCACGCCACGCCCGGCGGCTTCAGCCCGTACGGCCAGCCGCGCGGTCCGCGCCCGCAGGGCGGACGCCCCGGCGGCGGCGGCAACCGCCCGCAGAATGCCGGCCCGCGCCCGGGTGGCCGTCCCGGCGGTGGTCGTCCGGCCGGTGGCCGCGGTCCGGGTGGCCGTCCCGGCGGCGGCGGCCCTCGCTCGCGCGGCGGTGGCGGCGGCGGTCATCACGGCTGACACAGAAAGGAAAAGGCGCCCAAGGGCGCCTTTTCCTTTTCCGGGTTCACACCGTGCCCTCGCGCCTGACACTCGATGATGGCGCTGGCCGTCGCAAGCGGCGACGGTTCGCTTCACCGCCACTTCATCGTCCTCCCGCGCGCCTCGCGGAAGCTCGCCGTCCTCCTTCGCGCGGACAGCAATACGTGCACAACGGAAACCATGACGTCATCGTGGTCGGCGCCGGCTTTGCCGGTCTGGCCTGCGCACGCGAAATCGCGACCGCGGGATTCCGCGTCTGCGTGATCGATCGCAAGCGCGATCTGGGCGAACGCCTGCACACCACCGGCATCCTGGTGCCGGAAGCGCTGGACTGCGATCTGTTCGCCGGCGTACCCGCCGAACTGCTGCACGCGGTACCGAAGATCCGCCTGTATGCGCCATCCCTGCAAAGCGTGGATCTGTCCGCCCCGGGCTATCGCTTCTTCACCACCGATACGCCCGCCTTGATGCGCTGGCTGGGGCAGCGCAGCGTGGCGGCCGGCGTGGAACTGCGGCTGGCCTGCAGTTTCCGCGATGCGATACCCACGACAGACGGCTGGCATCTGCCCGGCATCGGCGACTGCCGCTATCTGGTCGGCGCGGATGGCGCGCGCTCACGCGTGGCCGAGCATCTCGGCCTGGGCCAGGTCCGCGATTTCCTGTACGGCATCGAATACGAGTTCGATGGTGCCGCGTTGCGTACGCCCGACGCGCTGCACTGCTTCATCAGCCGGCGCTGGGCCCCCGGCTACATCGGCTGGATCGCGCAGACGCCGACCGGCGTGCAGGCTGGCCTGGCACATCGCCAACGCCGCGGCAGGACCGCGCCCCCGGATCTGCGCGGCTTCCTGGGACAGATCGCACCGCTCAGCGGCTTGGCCGCCGATCGCCGGCCGGACAGCGTCCGCGCGGGATTGATTCCCTGTGGCGGACCGGTCCGCGACCGCCTGCGCGGCAACGTGCTGCTCGCCGGCGATGCCGCCGGTGTGGTCTCGCCGGTCACCGCCGGCGGCATCCATGCCGGGCTGCGCCACGGCGCCGAGGTCGGCCGCGCGCTGGCGCGGTCCCTTCGCTCCGGGTTGCCTCCGCAGGCCACGGCCATCCGGGCGATTCCGGCCTGGCGGCGCAAGCGCGCCCTGCGCTGGGCCTTCGACCACGCGCAATGGGACTGGCCGTTCGACCTGCTGCTGAAGTCGGCACCGCTGCGCCGCGTCGCCGAGCAGCTCTATTTCCACCGGCGCGGACGGCGCGCCCCGGACGATTGACCGGCCCGCCGTCACCGCCTCCTCCCCGCGTTCCGATTGCGCTGGATCAAGGGCGCACCGGGGCGGTCGGCTACAATAGGCCGGTTCGAATCAAGCGCCCCACACCCCATGTCCTCCGCTTTTGGCACCGAGACGGTGCTGGACGTCCGTCACTGGACCGACGACTACTTCAGCTTCACCACCACCCGCGACGACGGTTTCCGCTTCGATAACGGCCAGTTCGTGATGATTGGCCTGCAGACCGAAGGCAAGCCGCTGCTGCGCGCCTATTCCATCGCCAGCGCCAACTGGGAAGAACAGCTCGAATTCTTCAGCATCAAGGTGCCCAACGGCCCGCTGACCTCGCGGCTGAAGGACATCCAGCCCGGCGACACCGTGGTGATCGGCCGCAAGCCCACCGGTACCCTGCTGATCAGCGACCTGCACCCGGGTCGCAACCTGTATCTGCTGGGCACCGGCACCGGCCTGGCGCCGTGGCTGTCGATCATCAAGGATCCGGAAACCTACGAGCGCTTCGATCGCGTGATCCTTACCCATGGCGTGCGCCACGCGCAGGATCTGGCGTACCGCGACTACTTCGAGAAGGAACTGCCGCAGCACGAATTCCTCGGCGAGATCATCCGCGAGAAATTGCTGTACTACCCGGCGGTCAGCCGCGAGGAATTCCCCAACCACGGCCGCCTGACCGATCTGATGGCCAGCGGCGAAATGATGGAAACGCTGGGACTGGAAGCGCTGGATCCGGAAAAGGATCGCGCGATGATCTGCGGCAGTCCGCAGATGCTGGCCGACTTCCGCGCCCTGCTCGACGGTCGCGGCTTCACCGCCGCCCCGCGCATCGGCACGCCCGGGCAGTACGTGTTCGAGCGCGCCTTCGTCGAGAAGTGATGCGGCGGGCCCACGGCCCGCTCTAGCATTCCCCGTAGCGCAGCCAGGTGACGGCGCTGCGCTCATTGTCGAACACGTGTCCCTGGAAACCGTGTTCGTTGGCCAGGATGCTGGCCAGTTCCACCTGCGGAATCTGTTCCAGGTGCTTTTCCACGTAGGCCACCCGCACCGCCTCCAGGCCCTCGCCGTGCATGGCCTGGACGAATTGCAGCAACTGCTCCGGCGGCGGCGGTTCGCCTTCCATGTCGTCGATCACCAGCAGGCCGGCCGGCTGCAGGCGCCGCACCTCCATCGCAATCCGGCGCCAGTACGCCAGCGTGGTTTCCAGGCTGCCGTTGACGCCCCTCACATGCGCCTTCAGTCCATAGTCGGCGGGACTGAACTCGATGAGGAACGACGGTGAAGCCTCGTGCGCGTCCATCTATCCGGCCAGCGCGGCCTCGATGTCGCCGGCCAGCGATTCCGGCGTGTCGGTCGGCGCATAGCGCTTGATCACCTTGCCATCGCGGCCCACCAGGAACTTGCTGAAGTTCCATTTGATTGCCGAAATGCCCAGCAGGCCGCTCTTCTCCTGCTTCAGCCACTTCCACAGCGGATGCGCGTCGTCGCCGTTGACGTCGATCTTGGCGAACATCGGGAAGCTCACGTCGTAGTTGAGCGAACAGAAGTTGCGGATTTCGGCTTCGTCGCCCGGCTCCTGGTGGCCGAACTGGTCACACGGGAATCCCAGCACCACCAGGCCCTGCTCCCGATAATCGCGCCACAGCTTTTCCAGCCCGGTGTACTGCGGAGTGAAGCCGCACTTCGAGGCCACGTTGACGATCAGCAGCGGCTTGCCGCGGTAATCGGCCAGCGAGCGGGCCTGGCCATCGATGTCAGTGGCGGAAAAATCGTAGGCAGTGGTCATGGCGGGTCTCCGGAAGCACGGATATGAGACACCCGGGGCCAGCCGGGGGCAAGCGTTTTCGCCGGTGGCCGCGCCTTGTGCAGGGCCGGCGCGGATGCGCTAGCCTTGGCCGTCGCTTCCGCCGGGGAACACGGAATGCAGCTTTCGCCCCATGCACCCGACGCCGCCTCGATGGCCACCGTCTACCTGCACGTGCGCGTGCTGCTGGGCATGGTGGTCGGCCTGGGCCTGACCCACCTGCTGCGCCACTTCGCCCGCATCATCGAACGCCCGCGCCATTGCCAGATCCACTGGGTGCATCTGTGCTGGGCGGCGTTCGTGTTCTCCTACCTGCTGTTGTTCTGGTGGTGGGAGTTCCGCCTCTCGCACCTGGTCCGCTGGAACTTCAACCTGTATTTCTTCGTGGCCCTGTACGCGCTGATGCAGTACCTGCTGTGCGCGCTGATCTTCCCGGAGAATCTGGACGGCTACGCCAGCTACCGCGACTACTTCTACGACCGGCGGAAATGGTTCTTCGGCCTGCTGGCGCTGGTGTTCGCGGTCGACTTCATCGACACCTGGATCAAGGGCGAGGCGTACTTCCGCAGCTTCGGGCCGGAATACGTGTTCCGCAACCTCGCCTACATCACCGGCAGCCTGATCGCCATGTGGACCCGCCATCCGCGCTATCACGCCGCCTTCGCGGTGCTGGGCCTGCTCTACCACGCAAGCTGGATCGCACGCGAGTTCGAGACGCTGTAGCCAGCACAGAACCGCCCCGCCCGGCACATGCCTTTCGTCACGAGCCCCCGCCCCGGGGCTTGGGTTACCCTGCCAAAAGCCCTATCTGTCAGGAAGCTGCACCCCAATGACCACCCGTCTCGCCCTCGCGCTTGCCGCGACCCTTGGACTCGCCATGCCCGCCTACAGCCAGACCGCGGCCCCCACCGCCGAAGCCGCCAAGGCCGCCAATCCCTTCTTCGCCGACAGCCCGCTGCCGCTGCACTACCCGCAGTTCGACAAGATCAAGGACGCCGACTTCGCCCCCGCCTTCGACGCCGGCATGGCCGAGCAGTTGAAGGAAATCGACGCCATCGCCAACAGCGGCGCCGCGCCGAGCTTCGACAACACCATCCTGGTGATGGAAAAGAGCGGCCGCGTGCTCGACCGCGCCCAGACCGTGTTCTACAACCTGGTCGGCGCCGACACCAACGATGTGCGCGAGAAGCTGCAGGCCGACTATTCCGGCAAGTTCGCCGCCCATCGCGACGCCATCTACCTCAACGGCAAGCTGTTCGCGCGCATCCAGAAACTCTACGACCAGCGCGCCGGCCTGGGCCTGGACGCCGAGGGCGTGCGCCTAATCGAGAAGTACCACACCGATTTCGTCCGCGCCGGCGCCAAGCTGTCCGACGCCGACAAGGCCACCCTGAAGGGCATGAACGGCCAGCTGGCCAAGCTCGGCACCCAGTTCAGCCAGAACGTGCTGGCCGAGGTCAACGATTCGGCCGTGGTGGTCGATGACGTCAAGCAGCTGGACGGCCTGACCGATCAGCAGATCGCCACCGCCGCCGACGTCGCCAAGGCGCGCGGCCTGGCCGGCAAGTACGTGCTGACCCTGCTCAACACCACCGGCCAGCCGGCCGAGTCGCAGCTGACCAATCGCGCCCTGCGCCAGCGCCTGCACGAGGCCTCGGTGTCGCGCGGCAGCCGCGGCGGCAAGTACGACAACCGCGAACTCATCGCCACCATCATGAAGCTGCGCGCCGATCGCGCCAAGCTGCTGGGCTATCCGGATCACGCCACCTACGTGCTGGAAGACGAGACCGCCAAGACCCCGCAGGCGGTCAACGCCATGCTCGGCAAACTGGCGCCGGCCGCGGTCGCCAATGCCCAGCGCGAGGCCGCCGATCTGCAGGCGATGATCGACCAGGAACAGAAGGCCAAGGGTCAGCCGACCTTCCAGCTCGCACCGTGGGACTGGTCGTTCTATACCGAGAAGGTCCGCACCGCCAAGTACAACTTCGACGAGTCGCAGCTCAAACCCTACTTCGAGCTGACCAACGTGCTGGAAAACGGCGTGTTCTACGCCGCCAACCAGCTCTACGGCCTGACCTTCAAGAAGCGCACCGACCTGCCGCTGTACCACCCGGACACCACGGTGTACGACGTGTACAACGCCGACGGCACCCAGTTGGCGATCTTCATCGCCGACATGTACGCGCGCGATTCCAAGCGCGGCGGCGCATGGATGAACTCCTACGTTTCGCAATCCGGCATGACCGGCTTCAAGCCGGTGGTCGCCAACCACCTCAACATCCCCAAGCCGCCGGCCGGCCAGCCGACCCTGCTGACCTGGGATGAAGTGACCACCGCGTTCCACGAGTTCGGCCACGCGCTGCACGGCATGTTCTCCAACGTGAAGTACCCCTACTTCAGCGGCACCAGCGTGCCGCGCGACTTTGTCGAGTACCCCTCGCAGGTCAACGAGATGTGGGCGGACTGGCCGTCGGTGCTGAAGAACTACGCCAAGCATTACCAGACCGGCGAAGCGATGCCGCAGGCGCTGCTGGACAAGGTCATCGCCGCGTCCAAGTTCAACCAGGGCTTCGCCACCACCGAATACCTCGGCGCGGCCATGCTGGACCAGCGCTGGCACCAGATCGGCGCCGACAAGGTGCCCGCCGCCGACGGCGTGATGAAGTTCGAGGCCGACGCGCTGGCCGCCGACAAGATCGACTACAAGCCGGTTCCGCCGCGCTATCGCACGCCGTACTTCAGCCACATCATGGGCGGCTACTCGGCCGGCTACTACGCCTACATCTGGTCCGAAGTGCTGGACGCCAACAGCGTGGAATGGTTCAAGCAGCACGGCGGCCTGACCCGCGAGAACGGCGATCACTTCCGCAAGACCCTGCTCTCGCGCGGCGGCAGCGTGGACGCGATGAAGCTGTTCCACGACTTCGCCGGCCACGATCCGAAGATCGAACCCCTGCTGGAAAAGCGCGGCCTCACCGCCCCTTCCAAGTAAGCGCAATCCTCCTCGTCGCAACAGCCATCACGCCACCTTCGGGTGGCGTGATGGTTTGTGGATTCCGATACATTGGGCGCGGCGGTTTTCTCCTTCTTCAAGGTGCGTCCCAACAGCCACCCGGCGAGCCAGGAAGGGACGCCCACGCGCTTCCAAAGGGCCAACACTCCGCCTCTTGGGAGAATGCTCTTGCCCTCTCCCTTTTTTGAAAAGGGGAGCCGAGGGGCTTGTCTTCTTCATGCGAAGAGCCAATCCCCCGTCGCCTGCTTCGCAGACGCCCGCCCCCTTTCCAAAGGGGCCAACACTCATCTAGCGGGGACTGTTGCCACCTTCTCCTTTCCGGAGAGAGTCACCTCCCACCTTGCACGAGACCTCCTCCACCTTCTTCGAAGAAGGGGGACCGAGGGGGATTTGCTCCTGCTCCTACCGCACAAGCCGCAGGCCAACCAGCGACACCAAGCCGCAGGCAATCACGTACAAGGCCGGCGCGTTCGCACTGCCGGTCAGCCGGATCAGCTCGGTCGAGAAAAACTGCGCGAAGCCACCAAAGATGGCGATGGCCACGCAGTAGGCAATCGACAGGCCCGTCGCGCGCAGGCGCTGCGGCAGCAACTCGCTGACCAGCACCATGGTCGCGGGCGCGGTCATCGACATCGGAACCGACAGCAAACCTACTGCCACCAGCAACCGCGCCAGGCTCGGCGCCGCGTTGATCCAAATGAACGCCGGATACGCCATCAGCAGCAGCACCCATCGCGACCACAGCACCACCGATCGCCGCCCCAACCGGTCGCACAGCCATCCGGCGAACGGCGACAGCAGCACCTGCACCGCCGCCGCCACGCAACCGGCCCAGATCCCCAGCGACAGCGGCATGCCCAACTGCGTGACCGCATAGTTGCTCAGGTAATAGACGATGATGTAGGTCGATGACGCCAGGCCGATCATCAGCAGGATGCTTGCCGTCAACGCGCGACGATGCGACCACAGCAACGACATCTGCGGCGTTTCGTCGCCCGCGTGCCGGGTCGGAATGGTTTCCTCCAGGCGCCGGCGGATCAGCAACCCGACTGGTATCACCAGGATGCCGATGACGAACGCCACCCGCCATCCCCATGCATCCAGTGCGGCCGGCTCCAGCAGGTTGCTCAGCAGCAGTCCCACCAATGCACCGAACAGCGCGGCCAGTCCCTGGCTGAAAGGCTGCCAACTGGTGTAGAACCCGCGCGAACGATCGTCCGCATACTCCATCAGCAACGCCGTGGATGCGCCCATCTCCCCGCCGATGGCGAAGCCCTGGATCAAACGCGCCAACAGGATCAGCAGCGGCGCGGCCAGGCCAATCTGAGCATAGGTCGGCGTCACCACGAAGATCAGCGAACTCAGGCCCATCAACCACAGCGTCAGCGTCACCGCCGGCTTGCGGCCGGCCCGATCGGCGTACATGCCAATCAGCAGCCCACCCAACGGCCGGGTCAGGAATCCCACCCCGAACGTCGCGAACGACAGCAGCAACTGGCCCGTCGGATCGCTGACCGGAAAGTACAGCCGTCCGATCAGCGTGGCGAAAAAGCTGTAGACGACGAAATCGTAGAACTCCAGTCCGTTGCCCACGGTGATCGCGCTGATCGCGTGGACCCTGGACAGCGGCCGGCTGGCGGCTCCATACCCGGATGTGGTCTTGGCAGTCGACATGATTCTCCCCTTCTGGAGCGCTGGAAATCGCATGCCCGCTCCATTCAGGTCAACTAACATTGATGGAATCCTCAGGTCGCGCGGCCTGTCCACGGTTCCGTCACCTCGCACCGATCCTCGTCATCCGAACGCGAAACCCACGATCTGCCGGCGGTTATCGACATCAGTTCGCCATTCCGGAAGTCGATGGCAACAACCGGATTCCCGTCGCCGCACACGGCGCGTCCCCGCTTCCGCCACACTGAAACAGTGAGCCCGGAAACACTGAAGCCAAAACGCTCAAAGTTAGTCGACACCACGCAACCGCATCGGCAGACTCCGGCATCAGGAGTTCAGAAGCTCCAAGTAGCGGTACCACCCCCGTCATTCCGGTGGAATATTGTTCTTTGCACCATCACCGGATGGTGGCCGGCGCAAACTCCTTCGCCGGGAGGGTGGTGAATACAAGACCCATTCGGGGAATAAACCCGCCGACTACTTGCGGTTTCTGACCTCCCGGCACCCGGCCGCACTCTCGCGCGCCGGGATTCTTCAACGAAGAAATGGAGGTCCCATGACCAATGTACGCATGGTCTATCTGTTGGAAGAACAAACCCAGCTGAATCTCATCCAGCTGCGTGATCACCTCAAACTGCTGTCCCTGCTCATCAGTCCCCGCTTCCGCCAGGACGAGCACCACAGCCTGCCCATCCCGCTGCACCCCCTGAGCGACTGCTTCGCCGGCCTCGCCCACGAAGCCAGCCACATCCTCGACCAGCTCCGCTGGCACTCCGGAAAACCCAACGTCGAATCGGCCAACGACGCGTAACAAAAACGCGGGCTGCTAGCGCCCGCGTTCTGTTGCCAACCGATTAGCTCCGAATGCTCTATTTTACTCAAGAAGATCCAGCCAATTCATATCGATGTAAACAGGCTCCTCCCCAGCAAAGCCATCCGCAATGACGCTCAGCCTCACTTCTTGGGGGGAACAGTTTGTGCATCGCTGTGCACCCGTGATGTAAAGCTTGGTGCCTCGCGGCAGAACGGATCTGGAAAGAACCTCCGGCCCGTCAAAACCCGGAGACGGCACCAGCACGTAGTACTCGATCCTTTTCTTCGATGGGTAGGAATCGATACCAAGGATAAGCAAATCGTCCGTTGTCGCCCGACGAGTGGATACCATCTCGCGAATGCCAGTCTCTTCACTGACGTCAACGTACTTCGCCACCAGCAGATCGCATCCGCTTGTGAGCATCATGGTCATGACGCAGAGAATCCATGCCTTCACTTGCCATCTCCTTGATGTCTTTCCCTTCCTGGCCCCAAAAATTGCTTTCGCCTTATCCTCGGGTGATTAGTATGCACGCGCTCGAATAACGCATAAAACAGGGCAATAACAGTCTTTCAGTAGACGACAAGACTTTCCACTCATGTACCAGACGTTCATGCGTCAATTCAAGAAGCGCCAACTCCCTGTAGCCAGGCTCCGGCCATCGACTTCCTGCCGTCATGATCCTAAAGTTTTCATTGCTCATCATCGCACCGACACATATCCGCCCGGCGCCCCCTTCGGCGACAGCACCACCTGCCACAGCTGCGAGCGCCGGCTGCGGAACGTCGCCATCGAAGCGGCCAGATAAAAACGCCACATGCGGCGGAAGCGTTCGTCGTAACGCGCATCGAGATTCGGCCAGGCGCGTTCGATGTTGGCGCGCCAGGCTTGCAGGGTGCGATCGTAGTCGGTGCCGAAGTTGTGCCAGTCCTCCAGCACGAACAGGCCTTCGCTGGCCTGCGCGATCTGGGCGGCGGACGGGAGCATCGAGTTGGGGAAAATGTACTTGCCGATCCACGGATCGGTGTGGTTGACCGAGCGGTTGGTGCCGATGGTGTGCAGCAGGAACAGCCCGTTCTCCGGCAGGACGCGACGGGCGGTCTGGAAATAGGTGCGGTAGTTCTTGACGCCGACGTGTTCGAACATGCCCAGCGAGAATGCGGCGTCGAAAGGTTCGTGCAGGTCGCGGTAATCCTGCAGGCGGATTTCGACGGGTAGTCCCTGGCACAGTTCGCGGGCGTATTCGGCCTGTTCCTTCGAGATGGTCACGCCGACGCCGGAAATGCCGTATCGTTCGGCGGCGAATTTCAATGCCTCGCCCCAACCGCAGCCGATGTCGAGCACGCGCATGCCGGGCTTGAGTTGCAGCTTGCGGCAGACCAGATCCAGCTTGGCCACCTGCGCGTCGTCGAGGTTGTCGGCCTGGCGCCAGTAGCCGCAGCTGTAGACCAGGCGCGCGCCGAGCATGGCGTGGTAGAGATCGTTGCCCAGATCGTAATGGCGCTCGCCGACTTCGCGGCTGCGGCGGCGGGTCTGCGGGTTGAACAGGCGCGCGAACAAGGCGTCGCGGATTTCACCGGCGCCGCGCACGCGTTCGTCCAGGCGTGCGTTCAATACATGGAACAGGAAGCCGTCCAGCGACTCGGCATCCCAGTCGCCATCCATGTAGCCTTCGCCCAGGCCCAGCGATCCCTGCCCCAGCATCCGCGCGTAGGTGCGTGGATCGTGTACCTGGATGTCCCAGGGCCGGTTGCCGCCGATCCGCACATCCGCTTCCGCCATCAGTCGTTCGACCCGTTGCGCGAAGCGTGACGTGCTCATGGCATTCCCTGTTGTTCGAGGCCTATTGGGCGAACAGCCCGCTGTAGCCGGGCGACAGGTGCGGACGCAGCACCGAGGCCGGGACGTCCACGGTCTGGGTACCGTCGGCGTACGGTCCCACCTGGTACGGCGGAAACACGAAGCGCAGCGCGCTGATGTGGCCGGTGGTGTCGAGCACCGGCACGAACTGGGCGAAGTTCTCGGCCTTGGCCTCGGTGCCGTCGTCGATCATGCGCGAGGCGTTCTTGAGCACTTCGCTGCGTTCGGCCGGCGACAGTTCGTCGGCATCCGTGCGCAGGGTGACGCCGGTGAGCAGTTGTTCGCGCACGTAGTCGCTGACCGCCTGCCAGCCGGCGGGCGTGGCGATCAGGTCATTGGCCGACAGCAGGTGGTTCTGCTGCGGCAGCCAGACAAAGCGCGCGATCAGCGGCTGGCCGTGGGCGCCGCCGGTGTAGCGGCTGCCGTCGGCGGCGACCGCGACGACCTGCGGGGTTTCCAGCAGCTTTTCGAAGCTGAGCGAGAGTTCGTAGGGCGCGGTCGGCTTGTCGTTGCCGAAGCCGTCCACCGCTTCCATCAGTTCGCCGCGCGCGGCCTGCGCATAGTCCGACAGCGCCTTGGCCAGGCCCGGATAGCGGTCGATGCCCGGCGGATAGGTGATGCCGACGACGTAGCGCTCGTTGGTCTCGATGACGTCCTTGAGGTCGACCGGCGCTTCCGGGGCGACGGGGCCGGTGGCGGGCGCGCCGGTTTCGGGCGTAGCGGCTGTCGGCGGCCGGGCCGCGTCGGGTTCGCGCTTGCACGCGGCCAGTGCCAGCACCAGGGTCGCGGCCAGCAGGGAAATACGATGGACCTGTTTCACGTCAGGGGCTCCTTCCACTCAACGAAGCGACAGTTTATGCCGCGTCGCAGCAGCGCTCCAGCCCCGGCGGCGGGAATACAGTGTTCACGCCGGGAGGGTCACGCGCGGAAATCACGCCAGCAGGTCGGCGTACTCGGGATGGCGCTGGACATAGACCGCCGAGTAGGAACAGGCCGGCACCACCTTCCAGCCGGCAGCCCGCGCGTGGTCGAGCGCGGCCTTGACCAATTGCGCGGCGATGCCGCGTCCGCCGATGGCCTCCGGTACGCCCGTGTGCTCGATGACCATGCGGCCTTCGTGCAGGCGATAGATCAGTTCGGCGTCGTGCCCGTCCACCGAGGTGGAAAAGCGCTGGCCGTCAGGGTCGTGCTGAATCGTGATATCCATCACTATCTCATTGAATCCAGAGGGGTTCCATTCTGCCTGCGCGGCCGGGAATGCGACAGAAGCCGACGCGGCGCGTCACTCTTGGTCACGTCAAAAAGCTGACGGACCGCGCTATTTCACAGTGTTTTCACCCCGGGCACCGGGTTGGCACGGTCTGTGCGTAATCCCTGGCAAGCAATCCGGTAGGGAACACCCATGAGCGCCAACGATCATCCGTCCGAGACCGCATCCGTCGCCAGCGATTTCACCCTGCTGGAAGGCCTGTTCCAGTTGACCGTCACCGGGCATACCGAGGACTGGGAATTCGAGCGCCTCAACAATGCCGTGTACGAGCGCCTGCTGTCGAACTACGCGCAGGAAGAAGTCGGCACCATCAAGCTCTCCAAGACGATGATGGCGGGCTGAGGCGCCGCCTCGCCCACCTGCATCGCACGGCTTCCCGGTTTCGCCTGCGCAAAACCGGGAAGCCCTCGCCGGAAGGCCCGTTCCCGGGCCCAGCCTCCGGCCGGCCTACTCTTCTCCACGATGATCGCGCTTGCCCTGGTTGCGGCGATCGCGGGCGCTCATGCTGCCCTGGATGGCCTTCATCCGGCTCTCGGCGGCGTGCAGATCCACCTGCTTGGCCGCGGCCCCGGATGACTGGAAACCATCGGCTTGAGGCGGGATGCCGCTGTGGGCCTGATCCAGCTGCTGCCAGGGCGCGGGTTCGCGATCCTGCTGCTGTTTCTCGGCCAGCAGTTCGCGGGTGCGCGCCAGTGCCTGTTCGGGACTGATCCGGCGTTTGCGGGCGGTGGTCCCGCGCGCGGTCGTGCGCTTGCGGGGCGTGGAAGCCGCGGTACGCTTGCGCGTCACCTTGCTGGCCGGCGCCTTCCTGGCCGCGACCTTCTTCACAGCCACCTTCTTCACAGCCACCTTCCTGGCCGTGGCCTTCTTCGTGACAGTCTTCTTGGCCGCGACCTTCTTCGCCACCGTCTTCTTCGCGGGTGCCTGGGCGCGCTTGCTCGTGGTTGCCTTGCGTGTGGCGGTCTTCTTCGCGGCTTTCGTGGTCTTCCGCGCGGTCTTGCCGGCCGTTCCGGCGCCGGTCTTGCGGACGCGGGCGCTCGTCTTTTTCGCCGCGGCCTTGCCGGCGGTCTTTGCCGCGGTCTTCCGGGTGGCCTTCTTCGCGGTCTTCTTTGCCGCTTTCTTCGCGGCCTTGCGGGGCGTGCTGCGTGTACGTGTTGCCATGTTGCCTCCACGGGTGTGGTTCACCCGTGGGATAACACAGCGGATCTTCAGATCAGGTGATTGGCGCCGCCCACGTTCAGCTGCCGAAACGGCTCAGCTGGGCAAGGAAGTGGTTCAGCACCTTGGGTTCCATGGCGATCATGAAGAGCACGCCGTAGGCGGCGCCGGCCAGGTGCGCGCCGTGGTTGACGTTGTCGCCGCCGCGCTTGTCCATCCAGATGCTGTAGGCCACGTAGAGGACGGCGAACACGATCGCCGGCATCGGGATGAAGAACACGCCGATCATTGCCCACGGGTTGATCAGGATGAACGCGAACAGCACCGCCGACACCGCGCCCGACGCGCCCAGGCTGCGGTAGTTCGGATCCTTCTGGTGCTTGAGATAGGTCGGCAGGATCGACACCACCAGCGCCGACAGGTAGAAGCCCACGTAGACCAACACGCTGCCGGTCAGCTCGGTGAACACGCCCTCCATGATCCGGCCGAAGAAGAACAGCGTGACCATGTTGAACAGCAGGTGCCAGATGTCGGCATGGATGAAGCCATAGGTCACCAGCCGGTCGTACTGCTTGTTGCGGTCGATGGCCGGTGGCCACAGGATCAGGCGGCCGGCCAGCGCGGGCGTGCGGAACGCCAGCAGCGAAACCACCGAGGTGACCAGGATGAGGATCAGGGTAATGGGGGCTTGCATGGGGATTCTCAGACTGCGCGGTAGTTGTCCTGCATCGGATAGCTCCGCGCGTACAGGGCGAACACCAGCGCCGCCACGAAGGCGAAGCCGGCGAAGAAGAACATCAGGAACGCATTCTCGCTCAATCCGGTGCTGGCGATGTGGGCGGTGACGGTGTCGTTGCGGACTCCGGCGTTGGTCAGCAGAACCCACAGGCTGCCGAAGGTGCTGGTCAGGTACCAGAACGCCATGATCACGCCCTTCATCGCCTGGGTCGCCTGGCTGTAGGCGAATTCCAGCGCGGTCGCCGACACCAGGATCTCGCCGAAGGTCAGCAGCGCGTACGGCAGGATCTGCCAGGCCAGCGAGACCGGATCGCCACCGTCCATCCACAGTTGCAGGGTGCCGGCGACCACCCAGGCCAAGCCGGAGAACGCGATGCCCCAGCCCATCCGGCGCAGCGGCGTGGGCTCGAAGCCGAGCTTGCGCAGGGCCGGATACAGCACCAGGTTGTTGAACGGGATGAGCAGCATCACCATCGCCGGGTTCAGCGCCTGCAACTGGCCGGCGTCCTTGATCAACCAGCCCGGCCACCACCAGACGCCCTCGGGCATCACCATTTCCTTGCCCTGCAGCACCCAGGTGGAAGCCTTCTGGTCGAACAGTGACCAGAACGGCGTGACCAGCGCGAACACGATCAGGATGCGCAGCACCGCGCGCACGCTGTCCACCGCCGCATCGGGATGCCGGCCGCGCGCGCGTTCCAGCTGCATCGAAGCGCCCCAGCCGCCGAAGGCGATCAGCACGCCCAGCGCCAGGCAGGCGGAAATGACGAATCCGAAAGAGTCCGGCCACCAGCCCGGCGCCCGTTCGAGCAGCGACAGTGCCCACAGCACCAGCAGCGCCACCGCGATGACCACGCCCGTCATCGCCACGAAATATCCCCAGCGTCCCTCGCCTTCCCGACGCGCGGCCAGCGCGGTGCGCACCACCCGCAGGAACGAATCCGGATCCTCGCCCGAGGGCGGCACGTTGACGTACTGCTTGCGCCCCAGCCAGAAGATGAAGGTGGCGATGAACATCAGGATGCCGGGGATGCCGAACGCCACCGCCGGTCCGTAGCTGCGCAGGAACAGCGGCATCAGCAGCGAGGCGAAGAACGAGCCGAAGTTGATGGTCCAGTAGAACGCGTCGAAAACGATCTTGGCCTTGTTCTTGTTGCTCTGGTCGAACTGGTCGCCGACGAAGGAGACCACCAGCGGCTTGATGCCGCCCGATCCCAGCGCGATCAGGAACAGGCCGGTATAGAAACCGGTGCGGTGGCTTTCGAACAACGCCAGGCAGGCGTGGCCGGCGCAGTAGATCAGCGAGAACCACAGCACCGTGTTGTACTTGCCGAAGTAGCGATCCGACAGCCAGCCGCCCAGCAGCGGGAAGAAGTACACGCCGATGACGAAGCTGTGGAAGACGTCCTTGGCCACGCCCTGGCGCTCGGCCTCGGGCAGGTAGGCCAGCAGGATGCTGCTGGCCAGGAACTGCACCAGGATGTTGCGCATCCCGTAGAAGCTGAACCGCTCGCAGGCCTCGTTGCCGATGATGTAGGGAATCTGCCGAGGCAGTCGGCCGGCGGTGGCTTCGCTGGAAGTGGTCATCCGGTGTTCCGTTGGCAAATTGCGGGAAGGTTACCGCATCGGCCGCAGGGGGTCGAACCTCCTTGGTCATGCTGGGCGCGGCGGCTTCAGGACGGCATCATGCGGGGCTTTCGCCCCTCCGGATACCGCCCATGATCCGTCCGCTCCACGCCGCCGTCCTGCTCGCCCTCGCCCTGCCCGCGCTGCCTGCGGCTTCCGCATCCGTCGCCTCGTCGGATCTGGCCACCGTGTCCGAGCAGTCCGGCTTCGTCCGCACCGGCCGCTACGAGGAAGTCATCGCGCTGTGCGATCGCTTCGCCAAGGCGTATCCGAAAGCGGTGCGCTGCATCGAATTCGGCACCACCCCGGAAGGCCGGCCGATGAAGGCGCTGGTCGCCTCCACCCGCGGCGCGTTCACCCCGGATCAGGCGCGTCGGCAGAACCTGCCGGTGGTGCTGATCCAGGGCGGCATCCACGCCGGCGAAATCGACGGCAAGGACGCCGGTTTCCTGGCCCTGCGCGAGGTGCTGGAAGGCAAGGCCGCCGCCGGATCGCTGGACAAGCTGGTGTGGGTGTTCGTGCCGGTGTTCAACGTCGACGGCCATGAGCGCTTCGGCGCCTGGAACCGTCCCAACCAGCGCGGCCCGGTGGAAATGGGCTGGCGCGTGACCGCACAGAACTACAACCTCAACCGCGACTACGTGAAGGCCGACGCGCCGGAGATGCAGGCGATGCTGCGGCTGGTGCAGCAATGGGATCCGCTGGCCTACGTGGATCTGCACGCCACCGACGGCGCGCAGTTCGAACACGACATCTCGGTGCAGGTGGAACCGGTGCATGCCGGCGACGAGGGGCTGCGCGTGGCCGGCCGCACGCTGCGCGACGGCGTGCTGGCGGATCTGGCGAAACAGGGTTCGCTGCCGCTGCCCTATTACCCCTCGTTCGTAGTCGGCGACGATCCGAGTTCCGGCTTCGAGGACAGCGTCGCCCCGCCGCGTTTCTCGCATGGCTATTTCCTGCTGCGCAACCGCATCGGCATGCTGGTGGAAACGCATTCCTGGAAGGAATACCCGGTGCGGGTGAAGATCACCCGCAATACCATCGTCGCGACCCTGGACCAGATCGCCGCGCACGGCGCCGACTGGTTGAAGGCCGCGCAGCAGGCCGACGCCGCGGCGGCGAAACTGGCCGGCCAGCCGGTGCCGCTGGAATGGGCTGCCAGCAAGCAAAGCCACCCCGTCGAGTTCCGCGGCTACGAATACACCCGCACGCCATCGGACGTGTCCGGCGCGCTGATGACCCGCTACGACGAAACCAGGCCGCAGATCTGGAAAGTGCCGATGCGCGATGATCTGCATCCCTCGCTCAGCATCCCCGCGCCGGGTGCCGGCTATCTGGTGCCGGCGGCCTACGCCGGCTGGGTCGGCGAAAAGCTGAAGCAGCACGGTATCGAGTTCCGTCGCGTACCGGCGCTGGCGAAGGAAAATGTGGAGGCGTTCCGCGCCACCCGCACCCGTTTCGGCGCGCAGCCGGTCGAAACCCACCAGCGCCTGACCGTGGAAGGCGCATGGGCGCCGGAAGCGCGCGACGTGCCGGCCGGTTCGCTGTTCGTGCCGATTGCCCAGCCCAGGGCGCGCCTGTTGATGGCGCTGCTGGAACCACAGGGGCCGGACTCGCTGGCCGCCTGGGGCGAATTCAACAGCGCGTTCGAACGCAAGGAATACATGGAGGACTATGTCGCCGAGGACGTGGCCCGCAAGATGCTGCAGGATCCGGCGGTCAAGGCGGCGTTCGATCAGAAGCTGAAGGACGATCCGGAATTCGCCAGGAATCCGGCCGCACGCCTGGAGTTCTTCTATCGCCGCCATCCGGCGTGGGACGAGCGCTTCAACCTGTATCCGGTCTATCGGACCAGCCGGGTTCCGTGACGGTCGGAAGGACTTCGGTCCTCATGGCCTCCGCAGAAATCCACCCGCATCGTCATCCCAGCGGACACTGGGATCCCTTTCCCCGGGAACAACAAAGCAGCGGGGCTTGCTCCGCTGCTTTTGCCAATCACCCTACTCGACTTTCATGATTCCGCGGCGCGGGGCGACGTTGCCCAGCGTGGTGGTGGTGACCGGCGCACCCAGTTCGATCAGGACCTCGCGCTGCTGCGCGACCGGCGTGCGCAGCGTCTTTTCCTCGAATGCGGCCAGCGCGCGGAAGGCCGGCAATGCCAGCGCGCGTTCGATGAAAGTGGCCGTGCGCGGCCAGCGCGCGGCGTCAATCTGGTAACGCACGAACGCGGCGTTGCGGAAGAACGCGGCGATGGCGATGTCCGCCACGCCGACCTCGCCGAACAGGAAACCCCGTGCCGGCAACTGCGCTTCCAGGTAATCCAGCGCCTCCGGCAGTTCCTCCTCGCGCGCCTTGCGCACGACCTCCTCGTCCGGGGTCTCGTTGAACAGGTAACGCTTGACGCCCAACTGGTAGAACATCCGCCAGATGATCACCTCGCCCAGCCGCGAATCGGCGAATTCCTCCAGCCAGCGCGCGCGTGCGCGATCGCGTGGCGCGGCGGGATACAGCGCGGGCGTGGGTTGCAGGTCTTCCAGGTATTCGCAGATGACCGTCGAATCGTTGAGAACAAAGTCGCCATCGATCAGCACGGGAATACGCCGCAGCGGACTCAATCGCGAGAAGGTTTCGTCACCGATGAAGGGCGCGAACGGATCGATCCGGTAGTCGATGCCCTTCAGTTGCAGGCAGACCAGCACCTTGCGCACGTAGGGCGACAGGTAGTTGCCCAGGATCGTCACGGGTTCGCGCATGCGCCGGCTCCATTGGAAGTGCCGCGAGCCTGCGGGCTGCGGCAGGCCGGGTCAAGCCTCAGCCCAGCGCGGTGTCGAGCGCCATCATCAGGCAGAAGCCGATGGCCAGGCCCAGGGTCGCGAAGCCGCCGTGGCCGTGGCGGTTGGATTCGGGAATGACGCTGTGCGCGACCGCGGTCAGCATCGCGCCGGCGGCGAAGGCCAGCCCCCACGGCAGCAACGCCGCGGAAATGCCCACCGCCCACGCGCTCAGCACCGCGGCCGCCGGTTCGACCACGCCCGAGAACGCGCCGATGAACACCGCCTTGGCCCGCGCCATGCCGGCGCCGGCCAGGATCAGCGCCACCACCATTCCTTCCGGGACATCCTGCAGGGCGATGCCCATCGCCAGCCCCGCCGCGCCCGGCAGGTGCCCGCCCGCCGCGACGCCGACCGCCATGCCCTCGGGCACGTTGTGCAACAGGATCGCGAACACGAACACCAGCACGCGCGCGGGAACCAGCGGCGTATCGGGATGCGCCTCGACCGGTTCGTCCACCAGCACCCGATCCAGTCCCAGCAGCGCCAGCGCGCCCAGCAGCAGGCCGCCGCTGATGAGTGCCGCCGCGCCCCAGCGTCCGTAGCCGATGCGCTCGGCCGCCTCCAGTCCGGGCAGCACCAGCGAGAAGGCGGTTGCCGCCAGCATCACCCCGGCGCCGAAACCGAGCAGGCCATCGGCCAGCCGCTGTGGCAGGCCGCGCACCACCAGCACCGGCACCGCGCCCAGCGCGGTGGCCAGCGCGCACAACGCGCCGCCGCGCCAGCCGGCCGCCGCGCCCGTCGCATCGGTGGGCGCCGCCGCCAGCGTCCACAGGCTCGCCGCCACGATCGCCGCGGTGGCGACCAGGTAGGGCCAGGCATTGGCCTGGCGGAAAGCCAGCGGTTGCAGCACGCGATTCATGGTCGGCGGGCTCCGGAACGGGCGCGCACGCGCGCCCTGCACGCATCCGATACTAGCGCCGGTGCGGTCACCCGGCCATTCGGAAGCGCCGATGGCGGTGTTCGAGGCGCCCTATCGCGCCATCGATGGCGCGTTCACATGTACTTCCAGTTGCGCGGCTTGCCTTCGGCCAGCCACTCCACCGACTGTGCGATGCGGCGCTGGCGGGTGTCCTCGCGCTTGGCTTCGGTTACCCACTCCACGTATTCGCGCTGCTGGCTGGGGCTGAAGCCTTCGAACGCGGACAACGCCTTGCGCTGCTTTTTCAGCGCGGCAAGGAAATCCGCCGGCGGTTGCGGCGCCGGACGCGGCGTCGCCTGCTTGCGCGGCCCCGCCGCCTTGACGCCTTCCTCGTTCAACTTCATCGCTTTGCGGATCAGCGGCAGCAGTTGCTTCTTCGGCGGGATGTCGGCCAGCCGGGTCATCTTGCCGAAGCTGCCCATGCCGTCGCGCGGCACGCCTTCGCCGACCACCAGCGCGTGCTTCCAGAAACCGAACGAGGCGTGCTGCTTGAACGCCGCCATCCCGCACAGGATGCCGCCGGCATACACGAAAGTGGGCATGCCCCACTTGATCGTTTCCTCCACCTGCGGGCACGCCTCGTGGACGATTCCGCGCAGCTTTTCCAGGATCGGCTGCGCGAATTCGGCCGACCTGGCGATATAGGCGTCGATGCGGGGATCGTGCTGGGCCATGGGATCGCTCCGTGGGACGTGCCGCCACTCTAGCGCGCCAGGTGCCACCTCGCGCGTCCGTCACGGAGGGTGAAGCTTCGCGCGATTATCCTGCCGGTTTCACCAAAGGAAGGAACAGGACATGGTCTCCCGTCTCGCGCTCCCCGCCGCCCTGCTGCTCGCCCTGGCCGCCTGCCAGCCGAAGCCCGCCGGCGAAGCTCCCGCCACGTCCACCGCAACCGCCCCTTCGGCCGCCACCATCACCGGCGCGGCCAGCTATCGCGAACGGATCGCGCCGCCGCCGGGTGCGGTGCTGACCGTGCAGTTGATCGACAACCAACTGGCCGACACACCGACGGCGGTCATCGCCAGCACCGAGGTCAAGGACGCCAAGGGTCCGCCGTTCGCCTTCGAACTGCCCTACGACGCCGGCAAGCTGCGACCCAACGGCAGCTACGGTCTGCACGCCAGCCTGCGCGACGCCGACGGCAAGCTCTGGTTCGTCACCGACACCCGCACGAGCGTGGTGCCCGGCAGCGGCCAGCCGGCCAACCTGTCGATGATCCGGGTGGGCGCGGAAGCGGCGTCCGCCACGCCGCTGAAAACCCAGTGGCAATGCGGCGACCAGCGCATCGCCGCAACCTTCGACAACGGCGCGGCCGACAACGTCACCTTGGACATTGACGGCAATCCGCTGGCGCTGCCGCATGCGGTGTCCGCCTCCGGCGCGCGCTACGCCGACGCCGCCGGCAACGAGTTCTGGACCAAGGGCCGCGAAGGCACGCTGACCCTGGCCGGCAAGGACAAGATGGATTGCAGCCAGACCGAGACGGCATCGCCGTGGGATGCGGCGCGCGGGCGTGGCGTCGCTTTCCGCGCGGTCGGCAACGAGCCGGGCTGGCTGGTGGAAGTCGGTGCCGGCAAGGCGCCGTCGCTGCATGCGGAACTGGACTATGGCGAACGCAAGCTCGATGTCGCCACCGCCGAAGCCACCGCGAACGGATTCCGCGGCCGCACCGGCGATGGCGTCGATGTCGCCCTCGTCGCCACGCGCAAGGCCTGCCAGGACGACATGAGCGGACAGGACTTCCCCGCCACCGCCGAACTGACGGTGGGCGACAAGACCTATCGCGGCTGCGGCCGCTTCCTGGCGGAGTGATCGTCATGTCGCGCCGCTCCCGCCAGCGTTCGGGCTTCCGCAAGCCCGCCATCATCATCACCGTCCTGCTGCTCCTGGTCGCCGGCTGGTTCTGGCAGCAGCAGCGCGCGCGCCACGACGCGGTCGGCGAGGCGCCGCCCTCGGTCGCCGCCGATGCCGGCGGGCCGGGCGCACGCGCCGAGTTGCCACTGCCGCCGATCGAATCGACCCGGGTGGGCGCGGACGCCACCGCGCCGGCGGTGCCGCCACCACCGGCGCCGTCGGCATCCCCGGCACCGGCATCCGACAACGCCCAGGCCGGACTGCCGGCGTTCCTGCCGCCGGAGGCGCACCGGACGCTGGCGCTGATCGCGCAGGGCGGGCCGTTCCCGAACCGGCAGGACGGCAGCGTGTTCGGCAATCGCGAGGGGCGGTTGCCATCGCGCCAGCGCGGCTACTATCGCGAGTACACCGTGGACACCCCGGGGCTGGATCACCGTGGCGCGCGGCGCATCGTCACCGGCGGCCAGCCGCCGGTGGAGTACTACTACACGGATGACCACTATGAGACTTTCCGCCGTTTCGACGTGCCCGCGCAGGTGAACCGATGACCGACTCCGGTTTCGACCTCGGCCTGGGCGACGCGCGCCAGGCCGGCGTGTTCTTCGTCACCAGCGAGGATCTGGACTCGCTGGGCGCCGCCGGCCGGGACGCCGGGCTGGGCGTGCGCCGGGTGGACCTGTCCGGCTGCGAGAACAAAGCCTCGCTGATGCTGCGGCTGGCGACCCAGCTGGATTTCCCGGACAGCACCGGCCGCAACTGGGACGCCCTGTCCGACAACCTGCGCGATCTGTCCTGGCTGCCGGCGCCGGGCTACGTGCTGCTGCTGGACCAGGGCGCTGAGCTGCGCGACCGCGACGAGGGCGTGTTCGACACCTTGCTGGACGTGCTGGACGAGGCCGCGCAGTTCTGGACCGCGCAGGAAGTGCCGTTCTGGGCCTTCCTGGCGCTGGACGAGGACGATTTCGAGGACATGGACGCGCAGTTGTCCTGATCCGGCCGCGCGCCGTGCGATCATGGCGCATGAGCGAATTCAGCACCCTGCCCCTCCTCGACGGCCTGCGTCCCGGCGTCGAGGCCCTGGGCTACACCCATCTGACCCCCGTGCAGGCCGAGAGCCTGCCCGCCATCCTGGCCGGCCGCGACGTGATCGCGCAGGCCCCCACCGGCAGCGGCAAGACCGCCGCGTTCGGCCTGGGCCTGCTGCAACGGCTCGATCCCGCCCTGGTCCGCGCGCAGGCGCTGGTGTTGTGCCCGACCCGCGAACTGGCCGATCAGGTCGCCCAGCAGATCCGCAAGCTGGCGATCGGCATTCCGAACCTCAAGGTCACCCTGCTGTGCGGCGGCATGCCGCTGGGCCCGCAGATCGCCTCGCTGGAGGCGCATGACCCGCACGTGGTGGTCGGCACGCCCGGCCGGGTGCAGGAACTGATGCGCAAGAAGATCCTGCACCTGGGCGGCATCCGCACGCTGGTGCTGGACGAGGCGGATCGGATGCTGGACATGGGCTTCGAGGAGCCGATCCGCGAAATCATCGGCAGGACCCCGCCGGACCGGCAGAGCCTGCTGTTCTCGGCCACCTTCCCCGAGGCCATCCGGACGATGGCGCGCACCAGCCTGCGCGACCCGCTGGAAGTCACCGTGGCGGCGCCGGAGGATGCCCGTACCGGCATCGAGCAGCGTTTCATCGAGGTGGAGCCTGCGCGCAAGCAGATCGCCCTGGCCGGCCTGCTGGCGGTGGAGCGGCCGGAGTCGGCGGTGGTGTTCTGCAATACCCGCAAGGACACCGACGAGGTTGCCGTCTCGCTGCAGCATTTCGGTTTCTCCGCGCTGCCCCTGCACGGCGAGATGGAACAGCGCGACCGCGAGGAAGTGCTGGTGCGCTTCGCCAACCGCAGCTGCAACGTGCTGGTCGCCAGCGACGTCGCCGCGCGCGGGCTGGACATCGACGATCTGGCGGCGGTGATCAATTACGACCTGCCCAGCGACGTGGACACCTACATCCACCGCATCGGCCGGACCGGCCGCGCCGGCCGCGATGGCCTGGCGATCAGCCTGACCACCCCGCGCGAGCGGCCGCGCACGGCGGCCATCGAGGAGCGCTTGGGCCAACCGCTGCGCTGGGACCGCGCACTGCCGCCCGCGCCACGCGCCGGCAGCGCGCCTCCTGCCGCGATGAGCACGCTGCGCATCGATGCCGGCAAGACCGACAAGCTGCGCCCGGGCGACATCCTCGGCGCCCTGACCGGCGACGCCGGCCTGTCGGCCGCGTCGATCGGCAAGATCGCCATCTTCGCCACGCGTTCCTACGTGGCGGTCGAACGCGGCAAGGCCGCGCAGGCGCTGGCCCGGCTCAACGCCGGCCGGATCAAGGGCCGCAGCTTCCGGGTGCGCCGGATCTGAGCCGCCGGGCGGGATGCTGGCCGGGGATTCGGGGAAAGGCTCGCGGCGGGGACGCCGCTCCTACCCCCACGGAAACACCAAGCCCCCGGTAGGAGCGGCGTCCCGCCGCGAGCTTTTGGCGGGATCTTTGCAAACCGGCCCCTGGCGGAATCTTGCAAACCGGCCCCTTGGCAGGATCTCCGCGAACCAGCTTCACCCGAACCGGCCACAACGGCGGCGCCAAACAGCAGGCACAAAAAAACGCCGGGGTTTGCACCCCGGCGTTTCTGCTTTGACGCGAAGGTCAGCGCTGGATTACAGCGGCTGCACCTGGTCGGCCTGCATGCCCTTCTGGCCCTGCACCGCCACGAAGGTGACCGCCTGGCCTTCCTTCAGCGACTTGAAGCCGGTGCCCTGGATCGCGCGGAAGTGCACGAACAGGTCCGGGCCGCTCTGCGGGGTGATGAAGCCGAAGCCCTTGGCATCGTTGAACCACTTGACGGTTCCGGTCTGACGCTCAGACATCTTTACTAACTCCTGAAACATGGTTGGGTTGAAAAATCGCGGCACCGGAACGTTCCGGACCGAGACTGAGTTTGCAGGCGTTGGTAAAGCGGGAAGATGTAGCAGATGTATCTACCGCATCAGGCTCACGATTCACGGTGACCCTGGCAAGCACAGTTCGCGCACTGTACCGGTCCTGCGGACCAAAAGCGACAGGTTTCCGACGCCTGGAGGTCCTTTTTCTTCAGTTTCGGGGGTTCCAACGCCTTTCGGGGCCGGATCCGGCCGCCGGACCCGTATCATGGCGCCCCCTTCCGACCCGTTCAGCCCCCATGGCGCTCAAGGCTACCGTTGTCAAAGCCGACCTCCAGATCAGCGACATGGACCGGCACCACTACGCCTCCTACCCGCTGACCCTCGCCCAGCACCCTTCCGAGACCGATACCCGGCTGATGGTCCGGGTGCTGGCGTTCGCCCTGTTCGCCGACGAACGGCTGGAATTCGGCCGCGGGCTGAGTACCGAGGAGGACCCGGACCTGTGGCGCCGCGACTACACCGGAGACGTCGAGCTGTGGATCGACCTGGGCCAGCCGGACGAATCGCGCATCCGCCGGGCCTGCGGGCGCGCCCGTGACGTGGTGGTGGTCAACTACGGCGGCCGCGCGGCGGATCTGTGGTGGGAAAAGAACGCCTCCGGGCTGGCGCGCCTGCGCAACCTGGCCGTGCTGGACCTGTCCGCCGCCGACGTGGATGCGCTGACCTCGCTGTTCGCCCGCGGCATGCGCCTGAGCGTGATGATCCAGGATGGCGAAGTGCAACTGATCGACGACGCCCGCACCATCACGGTGATCCCGGCCCATCGCCAGCGCTCGGAAACCACCCCGGCCTGACATGGCGCCGACCCATGACGTGATCATCGTCGGCGCCGGCGCGGCCGGCCTGATGTGCGCGCTGACCGCTGGCCAGCGCGGCCTGCGGGTGCTGGTGATCGAACACGCCAACAAGGTCGGCAAGAAAATCCTGATGTCCGGCGGCGGTCGCTGCAATTTCACCAACACCGGCGCCGGCCCGGCCAATTACCTTTCCGCCAATCCGCATTTCTGCAAATCGGCGCTGGCGCGCTACACGCCGGCCGACTTCATCGCGCTGGTCGAACGCCATCGCATCGCCTACCACGAGAAGGAACTGGGCCAGCTGTTCTGCGACGTCTCGTCCAAGCTGATCGTGAAGATGCTGCTGGACGAATGCCAGGCCGCGCACGTGCGCGTCGAGACCCAGTGCAGCGTCGAGCGCGTGCAGGCGGAGGACGGCGGTTTCCGCGTCGCCACCTCGCATGGCGCATTCGCCGCGCCGTCACTGGTCGTCGCCACCGGCGGGCTGTCGATCCCGAGCATGGGCGCCACCGGCTTCGGTTACGAACTGGCGCGCCAGTTCGGCCACACGGTGCTGCCGACCCGTGCCGGGCTGGTGCCGCTGACCCTCAGCGGCAAGCACCAGGAGCGCCTGCACGACCTCAGCGGCGTCGCGGTGCCGGTGGAAGCGCGCTGCGGCAAGCAGGCGTTCCGCAACTTCATGCTGGTCACCCATCGCGGCGTGAGCGGCCCGGCGATCCTGCAGATTTCCTCGTACTGGCAACCCGGCGACGACCTGCGACTGGATCTGCTGCCCGGCCAGGACGCGCTGGCGTGGTTGAAGGAACAGCAGGCGCAGCGCCCGGCGGCGGAGCTGAAGACGGTGCTGTCCGACGCCCTGCCACGCCGCTTCGCCCAGCGCCTGTGCGAAGTGTGGTTGCCGAACCGGCCGATGCGCCAGTTCAACGAACCGCAGTTGCGCGAACTGGCCGGCGTGCTCGGCGCCTGGCCGCTGGTGGCCAGCGGCACCGAAGGCTATCGCACCGCCGAGGTCACCCTTGGCGGCGTGGACACCGACGGGCTGTCGTCCAGCACGATGATGTCGCGGCTTATGCCCGGCCTGTTCTTCATCGGCGAAGTGGTCGACGTCACCGGCTGGCTGGGCGGCTACAACTTCCAGTGGGCCTGGGCGTCGGGGCATGCGGCGGGGATGGCGGTCTAGCGCCTAAAAGCAAATCCCCCTCGGTCCCCCTTCTTCCAAGGGGGAGGCGGAGAGCCGGGCTTGCCCGGCTGGGGGATATCCGGATGGAACGCGAGGGCCCCGACGGGAGCGGAGCAAGCTCCGCTCTACGAGCGCAGGGCTTGGGCGGCCAGTTCGAAGGAGCGTAGGCGCTTGCCGTGATCGAAGATGTTGGCGGTGAGCATGATCTCGTCCGGGCGATGGCGCTCGACGAAGGCGCGGATGCCTTCGCGCACGGTGTCGACGCTGCCGATGACCGAGCAGGCCAGCGCCTGCGCCACGCCAAGTTTCTCGTGCGGCTGCCAGAACGCCTCGATGTCCTCGATCGGGGGCGGCACCAGCCCCGGCTTGCCGCGGCGCAGGTTGACGAAGGCCTGCTGCTGGGTGGTGAACAGGTACTTCGCTTCCTCGTCGGTGTCCGCCACCACCACGTTCAGCGCCAGCATCGCATGGGGCTGGGCCAGGCGCGCGGATGGGCGGAAGTTGCGGTGGTAGATCATCAGTGCCTGGTCCATCGCATCCGGCGCGAAGTGCGAGGCGAACGCGAACGGCAGGCCCAGCGCCGCCGACAGCTGGGCGCTGAACAGGCTGGAGCCGAGCAGCCACACCGGCACCTCGATGCCTGCGCCCGGCACCGCGCGCACCGCCTGATCCGGCTGTGCGGGTTCGAAGTAATGCAGCAGCTCGTTGACGTCCTGCGGGAACTGCTCGGCGTTGTCGAAATAGCGCCGCAGCGCGCGCGCCGTCGGCTGGTCGGTACCCGGCGCGCGGCCCAGGCCGAGATCGATGCGATCCGGATACAGCGACGCCAGGGTGCCGAACTGTTCGGCCACCTGCAACGGCGAGTGGTTGGGCAGCATCACCCCGCCCGCCCCGACCCGGATGCGCGAGGTCGCGCCGGCCACGTTCCCGATCAGCACCGCGGTGGCGGCGCTGGCGATGCCCGGCATGTTGTGGTGTTCGGCCAGCCAGTAGCGCTGGTAGCCCCAGGCTTCGGCATGTTGCGCCAGATCGCGCATGTTGGCGAAGGCGCGGGAAATGTCGCTGCCTTCGCAGACGGGAGCGAGATCGAGCAACGAATAGGGAATCATGGCAACTCCTGGCAGGCGATGCCTTCGTCGTGGGGACAGCGTCCCCACGTTTCCAGCCCGGCATTCGGGATACTGAATCCCGCGGACACCTTTCCCGTTCTTGTGGGAGCGACGTGAGTCGCGATGAGGCGTTACCGGTATTCCTTCGCGACTTACGTCGCTCCCACAAGGACTTTTTTCACAAGGCGGTAGAGGATCAGCTCAACAGATCGAACGGACCGCCCTGCTCCAATGCGCGCTGGTAGGCCGGTCGCGCATGGATGCGCGCCAGGAAATCCGCCAGTTTCGGATGGTTCTCCAGTCCCGCCCGCGCGGCGGCGGCTTCCACCGGGAAGCTCATCTGGATGTCGGCGGCGCTGAAGTCCTCCCCAGCGAACCAGCGCGCCTTGCCCAGTTCGGCTTCCATGTAGTCCAGGTGCAGACGGACCTGCGGGGCCACGACGCCCTGCAATGCCTTGTCCGCGATCGAACGCGCGATCGGCCGCGCGAAGAACGGCATCGGTGCCTTCTTCAACCGCGAAAACACCAGGCTCAGGAGCATCGGCGGCATCGCCGAGCCTTCCGCGTAATGCAGCCAGTAGCGGTAGCGCAGATGTTCGGCCGTGCCTGGCGACGGCGCGAACGCGCGCGCGGCGTCATAGCGCTCGACCAGGTATTCCAGCACCGCGCCCGATTCGGCCAGGGTGTTGCCGCCGTCCACCAGCACCGGCGACTTGCCCAGCGGGTGCACCGCGCGCAGCGACGGCGGCGCCAGCAGGGTCCGTGGATCGCGCTGGTAGCGGACCACGGTGTAGTCCAGGCCCAGTTCCTCCAGCAGCCACAACACGCGCTGGGAACGGGAATTGTTGAGATGGTGGACGGTGATCATCGGCGGCCTCCGGGGGGAAGCCGCATCCTAGTACGACCGTGCGCGTTCTGTGTGACCGTCAGGAACTGCAGGACAGCATCGAACAGCCGGCGCGTTCGCGCGCCCAGTCCGGGCGGCGCAGGGCGAAGCTCTCGCGGCCGGGCTGATCGTCGTAGGGTCGCCGCATCACGTCCAGCAACTCGGCGATGCCGGCTTCATCGCCGGCCTCGGCGCGGTCGATCGCCTGCTGCGCCAGGTAGTTGCGCAGGACGTAGCGCGGATTGGCCAGGCGCATCCGCTCCCGCCGCAGCGCCGGATCCAGACCGTCGGCCGCCACCCGTTCGCCCAGGCCGCGCAACCAGTCCAGCAGATCCGCGCCGATCGCCTCGCGCCGGACCGCGTCGTAGAACGCGGCGTCGAAATGGGCAAGATCGGGCGCGGCGGGATCGGCATCGATCAGCGCACGGAAGAACAGGGTCATGTCGACCTCGCCCGTCCACAGCAGCTCGTGCAGGCGGCGCATGCGTTCGGTGTCGCCGTCGCGGTGCGCGTCCAGTCCCAGCTTGCGGGCGGTGTTGTCGCGATCGGCGGCGGCATAGGCATCCGCGTAGCGTTGCAGGCCCGCCTGCAAGGGCTCGACCGAACCGAACAGCGGCGACAGCGCATGCGCCAGCCGGGTCAGGTTCCAGTAGGCCACCTTCGGCTGCCAGCCGAAGCGATAGCGGCCGCCGGCCGCGTCGGTGGTGTTCGGGGTCCAGTCCGGATCGTAGTTGTCGATCCAGCCATACGGGCCGTAGTCGATGGTGAGGCCCAGCACCGACAGGTTGTCGGTGTTCATCACCCCGTGCACGAAGCCCACCCGCATCCATTCGCCCATCAACCGCGCGGTGCGTTCGCAGATGCTGGCGAACCAGTCGCCGTACAGCGCCTCGCCCTCGCCCGCCAGCTCCGGGAAATCGCGGCGGATGCAGAAATCCGCCAGTTGCCGCAGCAGCGGCACGTCGTCGCGCGAGGCCGGCAGTTCGAAATTGCCGAAGCGCAGGAACGAGGGCGCCACCCGGCAGACGATCGCGCCGGGTTCGGCTTTCGGGTGGCCGTCGTAGAACATGTCGCGCACCACCGCCTCGCCGGTCGCCACCAGGCTGAGCGCGCGGGTGGTGGGAACGCCGAGGTGATGCATCGCCTCGCTGCACAGGAACTCGCGAATCGACGAACGCAGCACCGCGCGGCCGTCGGCAGTGCGCGAGTACGGCGTTGGTCCTGCCCCCTTCAACTGCAATTCCCAGCGCTGCCCCCGCGCATCCACGGTCTCGCCCAGGGTGATGGCGCGGCCGTCGCCCAGCTGGCCGGCCCATGCGCCGAACTGGTGGCCGCCGTAGTTGGCCGCGAATGGCTGCATGCCCGGCAGGATCGCGTTGCCGCCGAACACCTGCGCGAACATCGGATCGGCCAGATCCGCATCGCTGAAACCCAGTGCCTGCGCCATTTCGCGCGACCACGCGATCAACCGCGGCGCGCCCACCGGCGTCGGCATGACCGACGACCACGCCGCTCCCAGCACCTCGCGCCGGCGCGGCCCCTGCTCCGGATCGCCGGGCAGGTCGCGCACGAAAGCGTTGTCGTAGCGCAGCGCCCGCATGGCGTTCATGCCATCCCGGCGGCCAGCGGTTTCAGTTCCGGATCCAGCGCCACCCGCTCGTCGAACACGAAACAGCCGCCGTCGTAACCGTGTCCGCCGACTTCCTCGAAGTAACCGAGGATGCCGCCATCCAGTTGCAGCACGTTGTCCATGCCATCGGCGCGCATCCACAGCGCGGCCTTTTCGCAACGGATGCCGCCGGTGCAGAAGCTGACCACGGTTGCGTCCTTCAGCGCTTCGCGGTGCGGCGCCAGCGCCTCGGGCAATTCGGTGAAACGGGTGATCGGCAGGGTCAGCGCGCCGGCAAAGGTGCCGTGGGCGATTTCCTGCGTGTTGCGGGTATCCAGCAGGACCACCCGCCGCCCTTCGTCGTCCCTGCCGCCCTGTTGCAGCCAGCGCTGCAGCGTTGCCGGCGCCACCGTGGGCGCGCGGCCGCCTTCCAGCGGCGAGGCGTCGTCGCGGCGGAAGCTGATGATTTCCGGCTTCACCTTCACCTTCAGGCGGGCGAACGGCGACGTTGCGCTGTGGCTGTACTTGACCCGCAGGTCGGCGAAGCGCGGATCAGCGCGCAGCGGCGCCAGGAACGCCTCGATGGCGTCATCGCCGCCGGCGAGGAACAGGTTGATGCCCTCCGCGGCCACCAGCACCGTGCCGCGCAGTTCCAGCGCCTCGCCGCGCGCGCGCAGCGTGTCGGCCAGGGCCTCGGGGGCGTCGATGGTGGCGAAGTGGTAGGCGGCGATATTGACGATCATCCGCGCATTTTACCCGGCCGGCGTCAGCGGCCCCGACCGTCCCCGCCAATATTCAACCATAAGGTTGACAATGACGCCCGGCGCGGATAATCATCAACCTCATGGTTGAATATTCTCCCGCCCAGCTCGACCGCCTGTTCCACGCCCTGTCCGACCACACCCGGCGGCGCATGCTGCGCAGCCTAGGCGGCCAGGCCCGCAGCGTGGGTGAGCTCGCCGCGCCATTCCAGATCTCGCTGGCCGCCGCCTCCAAGCACATCAAGGTGCTGGAACGCGCCGGCCTGGTCTCCCGCACCGTGCAGGGACGCACCCACCTGTGCCGGCTCCAGCCGGAAGCGCTCGCCGCCGGCCAGGAATGGATCCGCTACTACGAACAGTTCTGGAACCAGCGCCTGGATGCATTGGCCGAAGCGCTGGGCGAACCGGCCGCCACACCCTCGCCGCCCGCCGCCTCCCGGGCGCCCCGTCGCAGGAAGACGCCATGAACGACACCATCGACGTGCAGGTGACACGCCCGTTCCGCGCCCGCGCCGAACAGGTCTTCGATGCCTGGCTGGATCCGGCCTGGCTCGGCCGCTGGATGTTCGGCCCCGAGGTGCGTGCGGAAAAGGTGCTGCACCTGCGGACCGAGCCGCGCGTCGGCGGCGGTTTTTCGTTCCTGGTCGAGCGCCAGGGCCAGGCCATCGATCACGTCGGCACCTATCTGCACATCGAGCGCCCGCGCCGGCTGGTGTTCACCTGGGCGATCCGCGGCGAATCCGACGAGGACGCCAGCACGGTCGCCATCGACATCACCGACACGCCCGAAGGCTGCACGCTGACCCTGACCCACACCCTGCCCGCGCGCTGGGCCGACTACGCGCCGCGCACCCGGCAGGGCTGGGACACCATGCTGGGCGCGTTGCAGCGCCTGTTCTGATTTCCCCGCCCGATCCGGAACGCCATCCGCGGCGGTCCTCCGGACTCCCCAAGGAGATGCACGATGAATGAAGACTACGGCCAACCCGTCGCGACGGATGCCCTGCGGATCCAGCGCTCCCTGCCCGGCCCGATCGAACGGGTCTGGGCCTATCTGACCGAATCGGACAAGCGTGGCGAATGGATGGCGCGCGGCGACATGGAGCTGCGGGTAGGCGGCAAGGTCCACCTGTTCTTCCACCACGCCAGCCTGTCGCCGGAACCGGGATCGCCGCCGGCCAAGTACCGGGACATGGCCGACGGTGTCGGCATGGACGGCCGCGTCACCGTGTGCGAACCACCGCTCCGGCTCGGCTACACCTGGGGCGAAAGCGACGGCAGCACCTCGGAGGTGCTGTTCGAACTGCTGCCGCAGGACGGGCGCGTGCTGCTCACCGTCACCCACAGCAGGCTGCGCGATCGCGACGAGATGGTCAGCGTCGCAGGTGGCTGGCACGCCCACCTGGGCATCCTGATCGATCGCCTGGAAGGCCGCGAACCGCCCAATTTCTGGCGCGCACACGACGGCCTGGAAGCCGAATACGACCGTCGCCTGCCGGCCGCCACGCAGGGCTGAGCGACGGACGCGGCGCGCCTCAGCGCAGCAGCAGCCAGGGCAAGGCCAGGGTCAGCACGACGATGAAGAGGATCGCCCCCAGCGTGATCAGCACGAAGGCCGGACGTTCGCGCAGCAACTGCGCGAACGTCTGCGCCTTGCCTTCACGCATCGCCCGCGCATGCTCACTGCGCGCCTGCTCGCCGCGTTGCCGCTGGTAGTCGTCCAGCAGCGCCTTGGCGCGTCCGTAGTCGGCCGCATCGGACAGCCACAACGCGCCATGCGAGATGCCCCACGGACTGGGCGGCGTTTCGTACCAGGCCAGGCCCTCGCGATCCAGCAGTTCGCGGATCTCGCCGGCTTCGTCGTCCGGCACGCCGCGAAGATAGAACAGACGTTTCGACATCGGGCGATGCCCGGATTCCAACAGGAGAAGCCGACATGCTACTGCAAGACAAGGTCGTGATCGTCCATGGCGGCGGTGGCGCCATCGGTGGCGCCTGCGCGCGCGCCTTCGGCCGCGAAGGCGCGCGGGTGTTCCTCGCCGGCCGCACGCCCGGACCGCTGCAACGCGTGGCCGCCGACATCACCGCGGCGGGCGGCCACGTCTCGTGCGCCGCGCTGGATGTCCTGGACCCGGCGGCGGTACAGGCGCACGCGGATGCGGTGGTGGCGCAGGCTGGCCGCATCGATGTCTGCCTCAACGCGGTGGGCTTCTTCCACGTGCAGGGCACCGCGTTCCTGGATCTGGCGGCGGAGGATTACCTGCATCCCATCCATCGCTACACCCGCGCGAACTTCAACACCGCACAGGCCGCCGCCCGCCACATGGCGCGCCAGCGCGCCGGCGTGTTGCTCAGCCTGTCCACGCCGGGCGCGCGCCTGAGCGGCGGCGGCTTTCTCGGCAACGGCGTCGCCAGTGCGGCGATCGAAGCGTTCTCGCGGATCCTGGCCGGCGAACTGGGCGGACACGGCATCCGGGTGATCTGCCTGCGCCCGGACGCGATTCCGGAAGCACTGCCGCTGTCCCACTCCGCCCAGGTATTCGCCAGTGCGGCCGCCGGGTCCGGTGTTTCCATCGAGGCGATGCTGGCCGAGCGCGCCGCCGGCGCGACGCTGCTTGGACGCCTGCCCACGCTGGCGCAGGTCGCCGAATGCGCGGCCTTCCTCGCCTCCGATCGCGCCGGCGCGATGACCGGCACCGTCGCCAACCTGACATGCGGCTCGCTGGTGGACTGACCGATCCCGGCCAATCGGGTAACCTCGGCGCACCTCTTTCCACCGGATCCTTCCATGCGCCGTTTCCTGCTGCCGTTCGCCCTGCTCCTGCTTTCCGGCTGCGCCGAACCGGGCCCGCCGCCGGGTGGCAGCGTGGCGGAACTCCAGCGCATCGACGAGCGCGTCGGCACCGGCGTGGTCGCGACGAAGGGTTCGGATGTGACGGTGCACTACACCGGCTGGCTCGTACGACAAGCGCGTGTCCAACCAGCGCGGTCGAGAAGTTCGACGAGCTCGGTGGATTCGCGCCGAGCCGTTCACCTTCCTGACTCGGCGGCCGGACGTGTCATCCGTGGCTGGGACGACGGCGTGGCCGGCATGAAGGTCGGCGGCAAGCGCGTGCTGCTGATTCCGTCCGATCTGGCCTATGGCCGCGATGGCGCCGGCGGCAGGATTCCGCCCAACGCCTCGCTGGTGTTCGAAGTGGAACTGCTGGACGTCAAGCCGCGCTGATCCGAAGTCCCGCCTTGTGGGAGCGACGTCAGTCGCGACGGATGGATCCGACAGGACGGAATTCCCACCGTCCTGCAGAAGCCGATGGGTGCGGGCTTCCGGTCGCGACTGACGTCGCTCCCACAGCTGAAGGGAATCCGCCCCTACTTCTTCTTCACCGGCGCCAGGCGCAGGTCGTGGAAGTCGAAGCTGAAGTCGGTCAGCGGCGAGATGGCTTCCATCCGCGCCTCGCGGATTTGGCCGTCGGGCGTGAGGCTGAAATTGAGGAAGGCGTCGGCGTTGAGCCAGCGCTCGCGCCAGCGCACGATGAAGGTGTCGTGCTGCCAGTGGCTCAGATCGCCCACCAGATCGGCGGTCTTGCTGAAGCGCAGGACCAGCTTGCCGCCTTCCTGCGAGATCACGACGTCGCCATACCAGGGATCACGCAGGGTGCCGGCGTACTTCGCCAGCGGCAGCGACGGCCCAGACCTGGCGTCGCGCGCGGCCACGTGCTTCTGCCAGCTCTCGTCGGCGTTCTCCTGCGACTTGGCGACCGCCTCGGCATATCCGGCAAGCCAGTCGGTCTTCGGCGCATCCAGCATCGCATCGAGCGCGCGCATGGTCACCGCGTTGAAGGCGGCGCCGACTTCCTGGCTGGTCAGCACGACCACGCCGATCTTGCGATCGGGCACCAGGGTCACGCGCGAGACCATGCCCGGCCAGCCGCCGGTGTGCCAGACCAGTTTCTGGCCGCGGTAGTCCGACAGCATCCAGCCCTCGCCATAGCCCAGGTAGTTGGGCTTGGCCAGCTTGAGGATGTCGATCTTGGGTTCGGACACCGGAATCGGCGTGATCATCGACCACATGTCACGCTGCCGCTTGGGCGTGAACAGCTGCTGCTGGCGACCATCCTTGTCGGTATAGGTGCCACCGGCCAGCTGCATGCCCATCCACTTGCCCATGTCGTGGACGCTGGAATAGATGCCGCCGGCGCCGGCCACGTTCGACCAGGTCATCCGCGGGGCCGGCTTGAGATCCTTGAAGTCGGCCTTGGCGTGGCCGGTGGCGACGTTGTCGCCGGGCTTGAGCGCATCGCTGTTGAAGCGGGTCTGCTGCATGCCCAGGGGCTGGAACACGCGGGTGCGCAGGAACTGCTCGTAGCTCATGCCGCTGACCTGTTCGATCACCAGCTGGGCCACGCCGAAGAGAATGTTGTCGTAGGCGTACTGGGCGCGGAAACCGCCGGTCAACGGGACGTCCTTCAGGCGCTCGGCCACTTCGCGGTTGGTGTAGCTGGTGGTCGGCCAGAACAGCAGATCGCCGGCCCCCAGGCCCAGGCCACTGCGGTGGGCCAGCAGGTCGCGGATGCGCATCTCGCGGGTCACGTAGGCATCGGACATGCGGAACCACGGCAGGTGATCGATCACCCGATCGTCCATGTCCAGCTTGCCTTCCTCGGCCAGCATCTCCAGCGAGGCGGCGGTGAAGGCCTTGGTGTTGGAGGCGATGGCGAACAGGGTGTGCTCGTCCACCTTCTCCGGCTTGCCGATCTCGCGCACGCCGTAGCCGCGCTCCAGCACCACCTTGCCGTCCTTGATGATCGCCACGGCGATGCCGGGCACGTCGAACTGCTTGCGCACCGATTCGACATAGGCGTCGAAGTCCTGCAACTGCGCCGGCACGGCGGTCTCCTGCGCGTGCGCGCCGCTCCACAGTCCGAACGACAGCACCAGCGCGCCGGCCTGCCCGGCGATCAGCGGAATCCGCATCATTGAGCCCCTTGGAGAACGAAGACGACCGCCAACGATACGTCAGCCGGATGCCCGCGTCCCCCTGCCGATGGTCATCGTGGGCGCCGGCCGGCGCGGCCGGCTTGGCATAATGTCGGGATGCCTGCGGCTTCCAGCTCCCCTGTCCCCCATTCCGCCGCCCGCGTCGCCATCATCGGCGGCGGGCCGGCCGGCCTGTTCGCCGCCGAACGCCTGCGCGCGGCCGGCCTGGAGGTCGATCTCTACGACGCCAAGGGCTCGGTCGGCCGCAAGTTCCTGATCGCCGGCAAGGGCGGGCTGAACCTGACGCACTCCGATCCCTTCCCGGTGTTCGTGTCCCGCTATGGCGCCCGCCAGGAAGCGGTGGCCGACTGGCTGCGCGGTTTCGACGCCGATGCCCTGCGCGCCTGGGCCGCTGGACTGGGCGTGGAAACCTTCGTCGGCAGTTCCGGGCGGGTGTTTCCGCGCGATCTCAAAGCCGCGCCGCTGCTGCGCGGCTGGGTGCGGCGGCTGCGCGACCAGGGCGTGCGCTTCCACGTGCAGCACCGCTGGACGGGCTGGAACGACGAAGGCGCCCTGCGCTTCCTTCATCCGGCCGGCGAGACCCTCGTCCATGCCGACGCCACCCTGTTCGCGCTCGGCGGCGGCAGCTGGCCGGAACTGGGTTCCGACGGCGGCTGGGTGCCGCTGCTGGCCGCGCGCGGCGTCGACATCGCACCGCTGCAACCGGCCAACTGCGGCTTCGACATCGGCTGGAGCGAGCACCTGTCCAGCCGTTTCGCCGGCGCCCCGCTCAAACCGGTCATCGCGCACTGGCGTGATGCCAACGGCCAGTGGCGCGCGCAGCAGGGCGAATGCGTGGTCACCGCCACCGGCATCGAAGGCAGCCTGGTCTATGCGCTGTCGGGCATCCTGCGCGACGCCATCGCCCGCGACGGCGAGGCGACCCTGCACCTGGACCTGGTTCCCGGCCGCGACGAACCCGTGTTGCGCCGCGCGCTGGCCAAGTCCCGCGGCACCCGCAGCCTCAGCGAACACCTGCGGCGCGAGGCCGGCGTGTCCGGGGTGCGCGCGGCACTGCTGTACGAAGTGATGGACCGGCAGGCCATGCAGGATCCGGAGCGCCTGGCGCGCCCCCTCAAGCGGCTGCCGCTGCGCCTGCTGCGTGCTCGCCCCATCGACGAGGCCATCAGCAGCGCCGGCGGCATCCGCCTGGAAGCGCTGGACCACAATCTGATGATCACCGCCCTGCCCGGCGTGTTCGCCGCGGGCGAGATGCTGGACTGGGAAGCACCGACCGGCGGCTATCTGCTCACCGCCTGTTTCGCCAGCGGCCTGCGCGCCGCCGAGGGCGTCCTGTCCTGGCTGAAGGAACGCGGGTCCGGATCGCGTTGAGGCGCGCCACCGGCTCCACCAACGCGCGGCGAAAAACGAAAGAGGAATCGGGCGGGATTTTCGATCGCGGCACCGCGATGATGCTTCGTCTGGTTCTGCCAGGAATGTTCTGTCCGGAGCGGGCCAACCTCGATGGTCCAACCTGGATCAGATCACCGCCATCCATGCCTGCCACGCGGGCAGGACATGGATGGCGGGTCTTCCACACCACACGCTTTCAGGTTCCGAACTTCGTTTCCGTGGACAGGATTTCCAGCCTGCATGAAACGCGTCGTCGCCTTGCCTGGTCGCCCGCGATGGCTGCGACAGGCTGGAGAGAACCTGTGCGCAGCGATAGCGGGGCGTGCGCGTAAGATACAAAGTGAGACGTTGAATTTCGGTTAGCTTTTCGCGTCACTGCGATGACAGCGCGGCTTTCGTTCACAGTTCGTGTGATCGCTTCGGCATGAACTCATGCCGTTCCCTCATCATCAGCATTTGCTGTCCTGCAGCGCACGCACGCGCGCTGGCGGATTGAACGCATCGCTGCGCGCCTCGGCCCAGAACTGCTGGAACACCGCATGCGCGGGAATCCGATCCAGCAACTCGCCCGGTTCCAGCAAGCGGTACAGCGTCGCCAGCGAACGCACCTCGACCGGCGACACCCTGCGCAGGATGTGCTCGGGCCCGAGTTGCTGCGGATGTTCCAGCCCGGCCGCGCATAGCATGTCGCGCAACGCCTTCAGCGTGTTGTCGTGGAATTGCTGAACCCGCACGGACTTGTCGCCGACATCCAGGTGCTTCCAGCGGCCGGGATTCTGGGTCGCCACGCCGGTCGGGCAGCGATCGTTGTGGCAGCTCTGCGACTGGATGCAGCCCAGCGCGAACATGAAGCCGCGCGCCGAATTGCACCAGTCAGCGCCCATCGCCATGGTCCGGGCGATGTCGAAGGCACTGATGATCTTGCCGGCGGCGCCGATGCGGATGCGTTCGCGCAGTTTCAGCCCGACCAGCGTGTTGTGCACCAGCAGCAACGCCTCGTGCATCGGTACGCCGACATGGTCGATGAACTCGGCCGGCGCCGCGCCGGTGCCGCCCTCGGCGCCATCGACGACGATGAAGTCCGGCAGCAGGCCGGTTTCCTGCATCGCCTTGGCGATGCCGAACCATTCCCACGGATGGCCGATGGCCAGTTTGAAACCGGTCGGCTTGCCGCCGGACAATTCGCGCAGGCGCGCCACGAACTGCAGCAGTTCCACCGGCGTGGAGAACGCCGAATGACGGGCCGGCGACACGCAGTCATGTCCCATCGGCACGCCGCGGGTGGCGGCGATCTCCGCGCTTACCTTGGCCGCCGGCAGCACGCCGCCGTGGCCGGGCTTGGCGCCCTGCGACAGCTTGATCTCGATCATCTTCACCGAGGGCAGGCGCGCGTTCTGCACGAAGCGCTCCTCGCTGAAGCGGCCCTGCTCGTCGCGGCAGCCGAAGTAACCCGAGCCGATCTCCCATACCAGATCGCCGCCATGCTCCAGGTGGTAAGGCGAAATCGAACCCTCGCCGGTGTCGTGGTAGAAGCCGCCGCGATGGGCTCCCTCGTTGAGCGCCCGGATCGCGTTGGCCGAAAGCGCGCCGAAGCTCATCGCCGAGATGTTGAACACGCTGGCCGAATACGGCTGCGTCGAATTCGCGCCGATGGTGATGCGGAAATCGTGCGAATCCACCAGGGTTGGCGCCATCGAATGGTTGATCCATTCGTAGTCAACGCTGTAGACGTCCTGCTGGCTGCCGAACGGCACCACGTCCATCACGCCCTTGGCGCGCTGGTACACCAGCGAGCGCTGCTGGCGCGAGAACGGCACCTCGGCGGTATCCCCTTCGATGAAATATTGCCGGATCTCGGGTCCCACCGACTCCAGTCCATAGCGGAAATGCGCCAGCACCGGATAGTTGCGGCGCAGGGTGCTGCGAGTCTGCAGCAGGTCCCAGGTGCCGAGGAGCGCCAGCGCGCCGAACAGGCCGGCCAGCCAGCCCCACGCGGGCCAATGGAAGGACAGCGCCAGCGACAGCAACGCCAGCAGGATACAGAGCCCGTAGGCCAGGTAACGATTCATCACGCTCCTCGTCGGACCGGGCCACCGCGCTCCCTGCCCGTACAACCGGTTTTCCATCGGCGCTGCGCGCGCCGGCTCGTGCGGCACGGGCATCTTAATGTTCTCCCGTCATCGGCGTGCGACCGGCACCTGTATGGGGCATCGGCGGCAGGATTGGACAGGGCAAGGTCAAGGGGAAAGACATGGCGATCGGTTATGTGACGATGAGCCACGGCCATTCGGCAGTGCAGCACGCGCATGCGGTAATGATGCGCCCACTGTTCAGTCCCTTCGATGTCGCGAACCACCCCGCTCGCCCTGGCCATCACGCTGGCCATCACCTCTCCCCTCCTCCACGCCGAAGACGCCGCCACACCGCCCGCCGGTCCGGACAAGACCCTGGATGCGGTCGTGGTCACCGGCTCCAACATCAAGCGCAGCGACACCGCCGGACCGAACCCGGTGCAGGTGGTCGGTCGCGAGGACATCGAACGCACCGGCAAGTCGACCCTGACCGACGTGCTGCGCTCGCTCTCGGCCAATGCCGGCAACAGCTACGACGAGCAATACACCGGCAGCTTCTCCGCCGGATCGGCTTCGATCGGCCTGCGCGGGCTGAGCCCGAAGAACACCCTGGTACTGGTCAACGGCTACCGCGTCGCCAATTTCGGCTTCGCCCTGAACACCCAGGACACCTTCGTCGATCTCAATGCCTTGCCGATCAGCGCGGTCGAGCGCATCGAAGTGCTGAAGGACGGTGCGTCGGCGGTGTACGGCTCCGACGCCATCGCCGGCGTGGTCAACATCATCCTGCGTCGCGATTTCCAGGGCATCGAAGTGGGCGGCGCGGTCGGTGGCGCCACCCGTGGCGGCCTGGATGAGCAGAAGGCCAACCTGCTGCTCGGCTTCGGCGATCTCGATCAGCAGGGCTGGAACGTGCTGTTCGGCCTGGATCTGCTCAAACGCGAACGCCTGGATGCGGACGAACGCGCCTTCACCCGCAGCGGCGATTTCCGCGACAAGCCCGGCGGACGCCTCGCCGGCTGGTCGACCACGGGCGGCAACTGGCTGCTCAATCCGCGTCAGCCGACCCCGTTCTCGCCCTGCCCGGACGGCAGCGTGCTGCGGCCCTACAGCGATTTCGGCAGCACCCTGCCCGGCAATGCCTGCGCCTTCAACGCGCAGCCGTACAAGACCCTGCAACCGGGCGCCGAACGCATCCAGGCTTCGCTGAGCGCGACCTTCCGCCTGGGCGAGCGCACCGAATTGTTCGCCGATCTGCTGTACAGCCACAACGAGGCGGACCAGATCTTCAGTGCCCCGCTGACGGTCGGCCCGGGCCTGCGCGCCTACAATCCCGCTACCGGCACGCTGGTGGACATTCCGGCGGTGTTGCCGGTCGGCCACCCGAACAATCCCAATCCGGTTCCGCTGCCGTTCGAGTACACCTTCTTCGACCTGGGCCCACGCCTGAAGGAAAACACCCAGGTGTTCTACCGCGCCCTGGCCGGCCTGCGCGGCCAGACCGAACGCTGGGACTGGGAAGTCGCGGCCGACACATCGCAGAGCCTGCAACGCGAGTACGTCGACAACTTCATCAACCGCTACGCGTTCCAGCAAATCCTCGCCGACGGCAGTTACGACTTCCAGGACCCGGCCAGCACGCCGGCGCCGCTGAACGACCTGCGCCTGCAGACCAAACGCCCGGGCTACTATCGGCTGGACTCGGTCAGCGCCAAGGCATCGACCTCGTTCCTGGAACTGCCCGCCGGCGCCATCGGCTTCGCCTGGGGCGCGGAATTCCGCCGCGAATCGCTGGATGCGCGCACCAGCCGCCAGGTGCTGTCCGGCACCGAACTGCGCCCGGCCATCAACATCGTCAAGGGCGAACGCAAGGTCAGCGCCGCGTATGCCGAATTCAGCGTGCCGCTGCACCGGACCCTGGAACTGCAACTGGCCGGCCGTGCCGATCACTACGACGACTTCGGCAACGCCTTCTCGCCGAAACTGGCGCTGCGCTGGCAGCCGCTGGATTCACTGCTGCTGCGCGGCTCGTTCTCGCGCGGGTTCCGCGCGCCGTCGCTACCGGAAATCGCCCCCGGCCAGACCATCAGCTACGGCACCGTGGTGGATCCGTACGATCCGCTCGCCCCCGGTGGCAGCCGCGGCGTCACCAACGTGCGCACCGGCAATCCGGATCTGGATGCGGAACGCTCGAGGAACTTCAACCTCGGCGCGGTGTGGTCGCCGGATGCCGACACCAGCATTGGCCTCGACTACTACCGGATCGAGCAGGACAACCTGATCAAGCCGGACAACGCGCAGTTCATCGTCAACAATCCCGCACTGTTCCCGGGCCGCGTGATCCGCGACGCGCAGGGTCGCATCCAGATCATCACCAACCAGTATTCCAACCAAGGGGAACTGAAGACCTCCGGCATCGATCTGGATTTCAGCCGGACCTTCCGTACCGCCGCCGCCGGCAACTTCACCCTGGCCGGAAGCTGGACCCGTCTGCTTGAATTCAAGCAGCCGCTGGTGGCCGGACAGGCACCCTACGACGGCGCCGGCAACAACCGCCTGGGCGCGCTGCCGAAGAACCGCGGTACCACCTCGCTGGGCTGGGAAGCCGGCGACTGGGAGAGCACGCTGAGCCTGCAATACATCGCCGGCTACGATCAGCGCGTATCGACCCAGGCCAGCAATCCCGGCCTGCGCGACAAGGTCAAGCCGTATCACCAACTGGATCTGTACGTGGCCTACCAGGGCATTCCCAAGACCACGTTGTCGCTGTCGGTGCAGAACCTCACCGACAAGGATCCGCCGTTCGACCCGGCCGGCGGCGCCAACGGCTTCGACATCACCCAGTACAACCTGCGCGGCCAGTTCGTCTCGCTGGGGGTCAAGTACCGGTTCTGAAACGGACGACAATGCGGCGGTTGGCGGAAAGCCGCCGCCGCACTCCTTCACCCGTCAGGGCTTTGCCAGCCTTTGGGTGCAGCGGATTGGCAGCAGGTTGGCAGCAGGTGCTCGCTGACGAAATCGATGAACACCCGCAGCTTGGGGGAAACGTGGCGCCCGGACGGCCACAGCAGGTAGAGATTTCCCGGCGCGTCCACGTAGTCATCCAGCACCGTCACTAGTTCACCGCTGTGCAGCGCCTCGCGTACCGAATGATCCGGCACATAGGCGATACCGCGCCCGCGCTTGGCGAAACACACCCGGGTTTCGATGTTGTTGCATACCATCGACTCCGGCACTTTCAGATCCGCCGACGCGCCGCGCAGCGGCCATGCCTCGATGCGCCCGCTGCTGGGATTGCGGTATTGCAGGCACAGGTGCCGCTCCAGATCCGCCGGTTCACCCGGCGTGCCGCGTTCTGCCAGATAGGCCGGTGAGGCCACCAGTCGGCGATGGAAATAGCCGATATGCCGCGCGGTCAGGCGCGAATCGGAGGGGTCGCCGACACGCAGGACCGCATCGAAGCCTTCCTCGATCACATCGACCATGCGATCGGTGAAATCCAGATCCAGCAGCACATCCGGATAGGCGCGCATGAAATCCGCCAGCACCGGAAGCGCAAGATCGCTGATTAACGGCAGGCTGACCCGCAGTCGCCCCTGCGCGTGGCCCGCATGATGTGACAGTTCGGCCTCCGCCGCCGCCACTTCCTCGAGGATTCGCCGGCAACGCACCAGGAACAACTCGCCTTCCGCGGTCAATGCCACGCTGCGCGTACTGCGATGGAACAGGCGCACTCCCAGGCTCTGTTCCAGCCGGGCCACGCTCTTGCCCACCGCGGCGGCGGAAACCCCCAGCAGGCGACCGGCTTCGGCAAAGCCGCGCGTCTCCGCAACCTGCACGAAGGTTTGAAGACTGCCCAGGCTTTCCATTCACGTTTTCCCATTGCGGACATTCCTGTCCGTGCTGATGCGAACTCTACCCGCCTTTTTCATCCACCGAAGCATTACCACCATGACGGCTCATTCCATGCCTGGAACCTTCCATGCCGTCGTATTCCCCCGAGACTTCCCACCCGGCCATTTCATTGGCCATTTCATCGCCGATCCCACTCCTCGCCTCGGCGGTCGATGCCGCACTGGATACCGCGCTTGCCGAACAGCGCCTGGTTGGCGCGGTCGTACTGATCGCGGTCGATGGCCAGGTCCGCTATGCGCGTGCCGCGGGCTGGGCGGACCGCGAGGCGCAACATGCAATGAACCGCGACGCGCTGTTCCGGCTGGCATCGGTCAGCAAACCCATCGTCTCCACCGCCGCGATGGTGCGCGTCGCCCAGGGACAGCTGGATCTGGACGCGCCGATCCAGCGTTGGCTACCGGACTTCCGACCCGCGCTCGCTGACGGCAGCCAGCCCGACATCAGCGTGCGGCAACTGCTCAGCCATACGGCCGGACTGGGCTATCGCTTCCTGGATCCCGCGCCGGACGGCGACGGACCGCATGCACGCGCCGGCGTATCCGACGGCATGGACGACAGCCCCGTATCGCTGGCGGAAAACCTCCGCCGCATCGCACGGGTCCCGCTTCAATATGTCCCGGGCACCGCCTGGGGCTATTCACTGGCGACCGACGTGCTGGGCGCGGTGCTGGAAGCCGTCGATGGCCAGCCACTACCGGCGGTGGTGGACACGCTGGTGACCGGACCCCTGCGGATGCACGACACCGCGTTCCATGCCCTCGACCCGGCGCGACTCACCACCGCCTACGCCGCCGCCGATCACACGACGCGCCCCCACCGATTGCAGGAAGGCGAAATCGTCTCTCCTTTCCCGGGACTGGCGGGCATTCGCTTCAACCCGTCACGTGCATTGGATCCGCATGCCTTTCCTTCCGGTGGCGGCGGCATGGTCGGCAGCGCCGATGACGTGATGCGCCTGCTGGAAGCGCTGCGTCAGGCCCGCGTTCCCTCTCTGACCGCCGATGGGGTCGCGGAAATGGGACGCGTGCAGAGCGGCCCGCATGGACCACCCGACAGTCCTGGCGTGGGCTTCGGTCTGGGTTTCTCGGTCCTGCACGATCCCGCTGCCGCCGCCAGTCCCGAATCCGTCGGCACCTGGCGTTGGGGCGGCGCTTACGGGCACAGCTGGTTCGTGGATCCGTCGCACCGCCTGAGCGTGGTGGCATTGACCAACACGCTGTACGAGGGCATGTCGGGAAAGTTCGTCGGTGATCTGCGCGACGCGGTCTACGCCGGCGTGAAGGGTGCGGAGGCTTGAGCGCCGGGGACGGCGCTCGCGGCCAGGTTGCATCTCCGGCAACCATCGCCCCCCGGCTGCCGTGGGCGGGATTGTCGGTCCTGGCATGCGCGGGCTTCATCACCATACTGACCGAAGCCCTGCCCGCCGGGCTGCTGCCGGCGATGAGCGCCGGACTCGGCGTCAACCAGGCCTGGGTGGGGCAACTGGTCACCGCCTACGCGCTGGGCTCGCTGCTGGCGGCCATTCCGTTGGTCGCGGCAATCCGGAACTGGCGCCGGCGTCCACTTCTGTTGATGGCCATCGCCGGCTTCGCCCTGGCCAACTCGGTGACCGCCGTATCGCCGTTGTACGGATTGACCTTGATCGCGCGCTTCATCGCCGGCGTCAGCGCGGGTCTGTTGTGGGCGCTGCTGGCCGGCTACGCCACCCGGATGGTCGCGCCGGCCCAGCAGGGTCGTGCCATCGCGGTGGCGATGGTCGGCACGCCCCTGGCGCTCTCGCTCGGCATTCCCGCGGGCACCCTGCTGGGCCAGGCGATCGGATGGCGCTGGACGTTCGGCCTGATGTCCTTGCTCAGCCTCGGCCTGCTGGCCTGCGCCCGCGCGCTGTTGCCCGATTTCACCCGTGGCGCGGCGGGTGCGGCGTTGCGGCTGCACAAGGTATTCCTGCTGCCCGGCGTGGCCCGGGTGCTGGGGGTGATGCTGTTGTTCGTGCTCGCGCACAACGTGCTCTATACCTACATCGCACCACTGCTCGCGATCGCTGGCGCCGACACGATGGTCGAACGCTACCTGTTGCTGTTCGGCGTCACCGCGTTGATGGGCATCGGCGTGATCGGCGCGCTCATCGATCGCTGGATGCATGGACTGACGCTGGCCAGCCTGGCGTTGTTTGGCGCGGCGGCGCTGATGATGGCCTTGTGGCCGGACACGCCCGTGATCTTCGCCATGGCGACGGCCATCTGGGGATTGGGATTTGGCGGTGTGGCGACACTGTTCCAGACCGCCCTCGCACGCAATGCCGGCGAAGCCGCCGACCTCGCGCAATCCATGCTGGTCACCGGCTGGAACATCGCCATCGCCGGCGGCGGCATCCTCGGCGGCCTGCTGTTGCAGGGCGCGGGTGCGCAGGCCCTGGCATGGTCGGCATTGTTGTTGCTCGCGCCCGCCGCATGGCTGGCGTTGCCGGCGCGCGACTGGCGATAGCGGCGAGCGCAGCCCGCCTGGCGAGGCATGCCATCTGCCTTGGCTCGGTAGGGCCACTTGATGAACATCATGGCCGGGCGTAGCAGGCGAATTCTTCTGGCCGGCATTTGATCGCGGAGCCGGAAGACGGTATCGAGATCGTCATCTTCGAATTGAGCGCGGATGGCCACCGACTATCCGCGATCATTCCCATTGCCATCGTCCCTCCATTGGGAGGGCTGATACCCGCGTCAGCCGATATCAGTCCTGCCGGCAGTTCCAGCAGGAGCGATGCACCAAGGACAAATGCGCAGCGCTGGAGCAGGCCGGAATCGATCACGAAGACTGAAAGCCTCTCCCGTGCGAACAGGAACGGCCATGAACTGGTGCCCGGAGCCGGAATCGAACCGGCATGGCCTCGCGGCCGGCGGATTTTAAGTCCGATGCGTCTACCAATTTCGCCATCCGGGCAGGGGGATAGCCTGCCTGAGCGGACGCGCGATGGAAAGCCGCGCACGTGCCGTCCGTCAGGCACAAAAAAACCGACCGCGTGGTCGGTTTTCTTGAATGGAGGCCTGGGTCGGAATTGAACCGGCGTACGCGGATTTGCAGTCCGCTGCATAACCACTCTGCCACCAGGCCGATGGCGATTGCGCGAGACTGGCGCAATCACGGCGCCATTTCAAGCGCCTTACAAAACAAAACCCCGCGAACGGGGTTTTGTCCTGAATATGGAGCGGGAAACGAGACTCGAACTCGCGACCCCGACCTTGGCAAGGTCGTGCTCTACCAACTGAGCTATTCCCGCGTGGTGAAGTTGGAAATTTTACCGGTATCCCGAGAACTGTCAACTGCTTTTTTCTCGTCAGCCCGCAGAATCGGCCATGCCGCGTGCAGGTACTGGAAACCGGACCAGAGAGTAAGTATAGCGGCAATCGCGAGCAGCCAGTCGCCGATCCTGAAAATCCATTCACCCAGCCAGATGTCCGCCCGATCCACCGGCCCGGGGGTGGACGCATACAGCAGGCAGCCCAGCGCCACCATCTGCACGATGGTCTTGATCTTGCCGATGGTGGCCACCTTGACCCGCGCGCGCTGGCCCAGCTCGGCCATCCATTCGCGCAGGGCGGACACCGCGATTTCGCGACCGACAATCACCGCCGCCCAGATCGCCATCCACATGGTCGGGTTGTCCTGCACGATCAGGAACAGCGACACCGCCACCATCAGCTTGTCCGCCACCGGATCCAGGAACGCGCCGAAGGCCGAGTACAGGTGGTAGCGACGGGCGATCCAGCCATCCAGCCAATCGGTGACGGCGGCCAGGATGAAAATGAACGCCGCCGCGAAATTGGTCCATTTGTGCGGCAGGTAGAACACCAGCACCAGCACCGGGATCAGCACGATCCGCAACAGGGTGAGCCAGGTGGGGATGGTCAACTTCATTGCATTCCTACTCGTTTCCCGCAATCGGCGCCGGCAACCCGTGCAGGTTAGCGTAGATCCGCTCGGCGAGTGCGGCATTGATGCCTTCGACCCGGGCGATCTCGTCCGCGCCGGCGGCCTTGAGTCCGGCCAGCCCGCCGAAGTGCTTCAGCAGGCTGGCGCGACGGCGGGGACCGATGCCGGGGATATCCTCCAGCTTGCTGGTCATGCGCGCCTTCTGGCGCTTGCCGCGATGGCCAGTGATGGCGAACCGGTGCGCCTCGTCGCGAACCTGCTGGATCAACTGCAGGGCCGGCGAAGCGGCGCCCGGGCGCACCTCGCGACCGTCGGCCAGGACCAGGGTCTCGTGGCCGGGCCGGCGTTCCTCGCCCTTGGCCACGCCCACCAGCACCACGCTGTCCACGCCCAGGTCGGCCAGCACGCCGCGCGCCTGGGCCAGCTGGCCGGCGCCGCCGTCGATCAGCAGCACGTCCGGCAGCACCCCGCCCTCCTCCACCGCGCGGCGGAACCGGCGTTCGATCGCCTGGTGCATGGCCGCGTAGTCGTCGCCGGGTTCGATGCCGGTGATGTTGAAGCGCCGGTACTGGGCGCGGACCGGGCCATTGGCGTCGAACACCACGCAGGAAGCGACGGTGGCCTCGCCCATCGTGTGGCTGATGTCGAAGCACTCGATGCGCTGCGCCGGCTCGGCCAGCCCCAGCAGTTCCTGCAGCGCCTCGCTGCGCGCGGTCTGCGCGCCCTGGCTGGTCAGCTCGGTCACCAGCGCGATCTCGGCGTTGCGGCGCGCCAGGTCCAGGTAGCCGGCGCGCTCGCTGCGCACGTTCCACTTCAACTGCACCCGCCGGCCGGCGGAAGTGCTCAGCGCGGTCTCGATCAGTTCGGCGTCCGGAATCTCGCGGTCCAGGATGATTTCCTGCGGCGGCGTCTGTTCGCCGTAGTACTGGGAAACGAAAGCAGCCAGCACTTCGTTCGCGTTTTCCTCGCCGTTGGTGCGCGGGAAGAACGTGCGGGTGCCGAGGTTGCGGCCGTCGCGGAACGCCAGCAGCAGCACGCAGGCCGAACTGCCGCGCATCGCGCAGGCCAGCACGTCCAGATCGGCGGCGTGCCCGTCCACGTACTGGCGCGCCTGCAGGCTGCGGATCGAGCCGATGAGATCGCGCAGGCGCGCGGCCTCCTCGAACTCCAGCCGTTCGCTGGCCGCTTCCATCGCCGCGCTCAGTTCGCCGCTCAGCTCGTCGCTGCGGCCATCCAGGAACAACCCCGCCTGGCGCACGGATTCGGCGTAGCCGGCCGGTTCCACCAACCCCACGCAGGGCGCGCTGCACCGGCCGATCTGGTACTGCAGGCAGGGCCGCGACCGGTTGCGGAACACGCTGTCCTCGCAGTTGCGGATCTTGAACAGCTTCTGCATCAGGTTCAGCGTTTCGCGCACCGCGCCGGCGCTGGGATAGGGACCGAAGTAGCGGCCCGGCACCGCGCGCGGCCCGCGATGGAACGCGATCCGCGGCCAGCTTTCCTGGGTCAGCAGGACATAGGGATAACTCTTGTCGTCGCGCAGCAGCACGTTGTAGCGCGGCGCCAGCGACTTGATCAGCTGGTTTTCCAGCAGCAGCGCCTCGGCCTCGGTGCGGGTGACGGTGACGTCCATCCGCGCCACCTGCGACAGCATCGACAGGATGCGCGGGGTCTTGGGCGTGTTGCTGAAATAGCTCGACACCCGCCTGCGCAGCGCGCCGGCCTTGCCGACGTACAGCAGGCTGTCGTCGGACGCGTACATGCGATAGACGCCCGGCGCCAGGCTCAGGCCGGCGGCGAACGCCTTGCCATCGAAATCGGAGGACTTGCGACCGCTCATTCGTCGATCGGCACGTGGCTCAGTTCGCCGCTGGCGATGTCATAGCGCAGCACCGCGTGCGCATCCGTCTCGGCGATCCAGACGGTGCCCGGCGACAGGGCGAGGCCGGTGGGGCCGTGCAGCGTTCGCGGCAACGGCACGCTGCTCAGTTCGCCGCCCCCCAGCCGCAGGCTGCGCAGGCTGCCGTTGCCGGTGTCGGCAATCCACATCTGCGGCGCGTCAGTGCTGACGGCAATGCCCTGAGGGTGTTGCAGGCGGGCGGTTTCGCGCGGCCCGTCCTCGCCGCCGAACGTCCACGGCCCCTGCCCCACCAGGGTCTGCACGACACCGGTGCGCAGTTGCACGGAACGGAGGGCCGATCCCAGCGCGTCGCAGACGTACAGCGTCTGGTGGATGGCGGCGAGCGCGGCGGGCTGCGCGAACGCCGCCATCGGCCCGCTGCCGTCGCGCACTTCCAGCTGCCCGGAACCGGCGCGCGCGCTCAGCTCGCGCGTGGCCAGGTCATAGCTCCAGATGCGGTTGTCGCCGCCCATGGCGATATGGATCTGGTTGTTGCTGGCCGCCAGCGCGAGCGGCTGGTTGAGCGGGACCGCGCGCGCCTGGCCGACGATGCCTTCCACCGGCTCTCCCGCGCGGCCGTTGCCGCACAGGGTATCGACCGCGCCGGTCGCCAGATGGATGCGCCGCAGGGCATGGTTGCCGGTGTCGGCCACGTACAGGCATTCGCGCAGCGCCAGCAGGCCGTGCGGATTGCGGAACGCGGTATGGGTGTGATCGCCGTCGATCAGGTCGGCCGCCGCCAGCCCGAACTGGCGCAACACGCGGCCCCCGTGGGTGCATTCGAGAATGCGGTGATGGCCGCTGTCGGCCACGAACAGGCGATCCGGGGTGGCCGCCAGGCCGGTCGGGAACCGCAGCGGCAGGCGCGGCTCCGGGTGGCTCTCGCGCGGCGCCCTCATGTCGTCGTCCGCCGGCCGTCCCAGGACCTCGCACAGGGCCGAAACGGACCGGTCCAGCTCGGCGCCGTTGTCGGTGCCGACCAGGCGGTGGCGGATCACGCCCTCGCCATCGATCAGCAGCACGGTCGGCCAGGCTTCGATGCCGAACGCCTGCCACGCGGCCCAGTTGGCGTCATGTGCAATCGGGAAGCCGATGCCATGCCGGCGCAGGCGCTTGAGCGAAGTCTGCGGATCCCGTTCGCTGTCGAAGCGCGGCACGTTGACCACCAGGGTCTGCAGGCGCCCCGGATGGCGCGCCTGCAACGCGGCCAGCTCGTTCAGGCGCTGCCCGCACCAGGCGGAGGCGGCATTGACGAAGGCCAGCGCCACGATCCGGCCGCGCTGTTCGAGCAGCGAGCCGGAGGGCGCGTTGAGCCAGGGCAATCCCTGGGGAAGTTCGGGAGCGGGCACGGCATTCATGATCCGCACCGATTATGCCGCAGTCCTATCCGCGGGACAGGCGCTGGACCGCCGCCCGTGCCGCCGAATCGACCAGTCGCCAGACGTGCTCGAAATCCGCCGGACCGCCCGTGTAGGGGTCCGGGACGCCGCCGCCCGGCTCGATGCCGGTCCATTCCAGCAGCAGCGACGCCTTGCCGGCCAGGCCCGGCGGCGCGAGTCCGCGCACGTCGCGCAGGTTCTGCCCGTCCGCGCACAGCAGCCAGTCGAAGCGCTCGAAGTCCTCGCGCCGCAGCTGGCGCGCGCGCAGGCCGGCGATGTCCACGCCGTGCTTGCGGGCACAGGCGATGGCGCGGCGATCCGGCGGTTCGCCCACGTGCCAGTCGCCGGTGCCGGCCGAATCCACTTCCACGCTCCGGGCCAGCGGCGAGGCGGCCAGATGATGGCGGAGCGCGCCTTCGGCCATCGGCGAGCGGCAGATGTTGCCCAGGCAGACCACCAGCAGCCTCATGCGCCGCGTGCCCATTGCTGTTCGGCGCGGGCCAGATCCTCGGGCGTGTCCACACCGGGCGGGAACGGTTCCGGGGTCAGCGCGACCGCGATGCGGTGGCCGGCCTCCAGCACCCGCAGCTGTTCCAGCGACTCGATCTGTTCCAGTCGTCCCGGCGGCAGGCGGGTGTACTGGCGCAGGAAGCCGGCACGGTAGGCGTAGATGCCGATATGGCGCAGCCAGTGATCGCCTTCCGGCAGGGTTTCGCGATCGTGGGCGAAGGCGTCGCGGGGCCAGGGAATCGGCGCGCGGCTGAAATACAGCGCATCGCCGCCGGTGGCGCGCACCAGCTTGACGGTATTGGGGTCGAACAGCGTTTCGGCCGTTTCGACGGCGGTCGCCAGCGTGGCCATCTCCGCACCGCTGTCGACCAGCGCCTGCGCCACGGCGCGGATGCCGGCGGCGGGCGCGAACGGCTCGTCACCCTGCAGGTTGACCACCACCGCGTCGTCCGGCCAGCCGGCGATGTCGGCGCACTCGGCCAGGCGATCGCTGCCCGAGGCGTGGGTGTCGCGGGTCATCGCCACCCGCACGCCGGTGTCCTGCAAGGCGGCGCGGATGCGGTCGTCGTCGGTGGCGACCCAGACCTCGCTCGCACCGGCGGCCAGCGCGCGACGGGCGACGTGCAGCACCAGCGGGTCGCCGCCGATCAGGCGCAGCGGTTTGCCTGGCAGGCGGGAGGCGGCGTAACGGGCCGGGATGGCCACGATGAATCCGGTCGTCATGATGTCGGGGGTTCCGTCCTGGCCAGGCGATCCAGCAACGCCACCCAGAAAGCCTCCGGCAGGCGCGCCGACACCGGCACACTGAAATACCAGTCCTTGGCGAAGGCGGCGCATTTCACCGCATCCTTCTCGGTCATCAGCACCGGCAGTTCGCTGCCGAAAGCGAAATCCTCGGCGCGATAGGCATGATGATCGTCGAAGGCGTGCGGGACCACGCCGATGCCGAGGCCACGCAGGTTGTCGAAGAAGCGCTGCGGATGCCCGATGCCGGCCACGGCATGGACGCGCTGGCCGGCGAACGAGGTCAGTGGCCGGGGCCGGCCGCCGCGCAGCGGCTGCGCCGCCTCGGTGTGCAGGCGCATCGGCCATTCGCCGAACGCCGGCTCGCCGCCGTTGAGGACATGGAAGTCGCAGCGCGCGCTGCGCTCGGCCGGTTCGCGCAGGGGGCCGGCCGGAAGCATGCGCCCATTGCCGTAACGGCGCTGCCCGTCGATGACCTCGATCTCGATATCGCGCCGCAGGCGATAGTGCTGCAGGCCGTCGTCGCACACCACGATGTCGCAACCGGCGGCGATCAGCGCGCGCCCCGCGGCGACGCGATCCCGATCCACCCGCACCGGCACACCCGTGCGACGCGCGATCAGGACCGGTTCGTCGCCGCCCTGTTCCGGCGACGTCCCCGCCTCCACCCACAGTGGCTGGCGGTCATCGGCGCGGCCATAACCCCGGCTGGCCACGCCGGGCTTGAAGCCGGCCTCGCGCAGCCGCTGCACGAGCGCGATGGTGAGCGGGGTCTTGCCGGTGCCGCCGACGGTGACGTTGCCGACCACGATCACCGGCGCGGACAGCCGCTGCCGGCGCAGCAGGCCCCAGCGGAAGAACCGCGCGCGCAACCCGATCAGCGCGGCGTAGATCGACGCCAGCCCGCGGGCGTGGAGCGGGACGGGCTTGTCGTTGTACCAGTACGCGGGCGGAACGTGCCGGGACCTGTTCACTTCACTCACTCGCCGTCGCCTTCCCGGAACTGCATGCGATGCAGGTGCGCGTAGAGCCCGTCGCGGGCCAGCAATTCGGCATGGGTGCCCTGCTCGACCAGCCGGCCCTGGTCCAGCACCAGCACCTGATCGGCGTGTTCGATGGTGGACAGGCGGTGCGCGATGACCAGCGTGGTGCGATCCGGCATCAGCTTCTGCAGCGCGTTCTGCACCAGGCGCTCGGATTCGTTGTCCAGCGCCGCGGTCGCTTCATCCAGGATCAGGATCGGCGCGTCCTTCAGCATCGCCCGCGCAATCGCCAGGCGCTGGCGCTGGCCGCCGGACAGGCGTCCGCCCTTGGCGCCGACCGGTGCCTGCAACCCGTCCGGCAACTCGCGGACGAACTCCATCGCGTTGGCGCCTTCCACCGCCTGGACCAGCGCCTGCTCGGGCGCGTCCCGCATTTCGCCGAAAGCGACGTTGGCGGCAACCGTGCCGTCGAACAGCATCACCTGCTGACCGACCAGCGCGATCTGGCGGCGCAGATCGGCCAGCGGATAGTCCTGCACCGGATGCCCGTCGACCAGGATCTGGCCGGCCTCGGGTTCGTAGAAACGCGGGATCAGCTTGATCAGGCTGGACTTGCCGCTGCCGGATCGGCCGACGATGGCGGTGACGGTACCGGGACGTGCCACGAAACTGATGTCGCTCAGCGCGGGCCTGACCTGGCCGGGATAGCGCGCGGTCACGCCGCGGAACTCGATCAGGCCCTGCGCACGCTCCAGCGGGCGGGTGCCGGCATCGACCTCGTCGGGCGCATCCAGCACCGAGAACAGGCGCTCGGCCGAGGCCACGCCGCGCTGGGTCATGTTCTGCACGTTGGTGAGCTGCTTGAGCGCGGGGATGATGGCGATCATCGAGACCATCAGCGACACGAAGCCGCCAGCGGTCAGGCGTCCCTGCATGGCCTGGTAGCCGGCCACGACCAGCAGCAGCGACAAGCCAACCGCCCCCATCATCTGGACCAGCGCCGAGGAAACGCCGCGCGTAGCCTCGACTTTCATCGCCAGGCGCAGGTTGTTGTCGGCCAGCGCGCGGTAACGCTCCATCTCGCTGCCTTGGGCACCGTAGACCTTGACCTCCTGCTGGCTGCTCAGCGTCTGATCCGCCGCCTGCAGCAACTGTGCACCACTCTCCTGGATACGGTGGCTGATCCTGCGGTATCGCCGGGCCACCTTGTCCATGACCCAGGCCAGCGGAGGCCCCAGCAACAGGATCGCCAGCGTTACCTGCCAGCTGTTGTGGAACATCACGGCCAGCATCGCGATGATCTGGAAGGACTGTTGCAGCACCACCTTGGTCGCGTCCACGGCCGCCTGCGCAATCTGGTCGCAGTCCGAGCCGAGCCGGACCAGCATCGAGGGCACAGGCTCGCTGTCGAAACGCATGCCCGGCAGGCGCAGGTATTTGCCCAGCACCGCCACGCGCATGTCGCGGGCGATGCTGCGCGCGGACTTGCCCATGCTCATGTCGGTGAGGAAACCCGCCAGGCCGCGGAGCAGGAACAGGCCGACGATGGCGAACGGCAACGTCAGATCCATGCGGGTGTTGCGGGCAACGAACGTGCCGTCCACCACCGGCTTCATCAGATAACTGAAGGCACCGCTGGCAGCTGCTTCGATCAGCATGCCCAGCAGCGCCAGCAGCAACAGGGCCCGGTAGGGCTTGGCCAGACCGATCAGCCGACGATAGGTCTGCCAGGCAGAAGCAGGTTGCGCGCTCACCGCTTCACCTCCGGCGCGGTGGCGATCTGGATCGTGCGGAAGCCCGATTGCGCCAATGCGTCATAGGCCGTCACCACCGCCTGGTGCGGGGTGCGCGCATCGGCACGCAGCAGCACCGGCCGCTGGCGATCCTCGCCAGCCACCTGGGCGATGGTCTGCTTGAGCGCATCCACATCGGTGCGCAGGACCTCGTGTTCGTCCACGAAATAGTGGCCGTCGGCGTTGACCAGCACGCTCAGGGTCCTGGCCTGGGCCGCCACCGGCTCGCCTTGCGCGCTGGGCAGCTGCAATTGCAGCATCGAACGCGAATCGAAGGTCGTGGTGATGACGAAGAAAATGATCAGCACCAGGATGACGTCGATCAACGGCACCAGGTTGATCTCCGGCTCCTCGTGGGCGCGGTCGTCGCGAATCCTCATGCGCGGCTCAGGCGCCGACCGCCGCGGTGGCGGACGCGGCAACCGGCCGTGCGGCCGGCCGGGGCTGCCGCGCATCGAGCGCGTCGAGCAGCTTCATCGCTTCCTTCTCCATTTCCACCACGTAGCCGTTGATGCGGCCACGGAAATAGCGGTGCGCCATCAGCGCCGGAATCGCCACGATCATGCCGGTGGCCGCGCACACCAGCGCCTTGCCGATGCCGCCGGCCAGCTGGTTGACGTCGCCGACACCGCTGTCCTGGATGCCCAGGAACATCTGGATCATGCCGACCACCGTGCCGAGCAGGCCCAGCAGCGGGCCGGCCGAGGCGATGCTGCCCAGCGCGTTGAGGAACGTCTCCATCCGGTGCACCACGTGGCGGCCGGTATCCTCGATGCGCTCGCGGATCTGATCGCGCGGGCGATTGCGGACCTCCAGCGCGGCGGCCAGCAGTTCGCCCAGCGGCGAGGTCCGGCGCAGGGATTCGATGTGGGCCGGCTCCAGCTGGCCACGCACCGCCCAGTTGCGGACTTCCTCGCCCAGGCCGGGGGGCATGATTTCCTTGCGCCGCAGGGTCCAGAAACGCTCCACCACGATCGCCAGCGCCAGCACCGCCAGCAGCAGCAGGGGGATCATCGGCCAACCGCCGGCCTTGACCAGTTCAAGCACGTTAAGTCCTCGGGGCTCCGGGGAGCCGTTGCATCGATGGGCGATAGGATAGCCCAGCCGCCCCTCAGCGCCGCGCCGCATCCCACAGCCTGGGCCGGGCGTGACGACGCTCACGTACCGCCAGCCCCGCCGGCGCCAGCCATACCTGTACCGCGCCTCCCTCGGCGGTGCCGACCACTTCCGCTCCCACAGCCTGCCAGCGCGCCACCACCTGCGGTTTGGGATGGCCAAAGCGATTGCGGTGGCCGCTGGAGACCAGCAGCAACCGCGCGCCGGTCGCGGCGACGAAGGCGGGATCCGAGGAACCGGCACTGCCATGGTGTGGCGCGAACACCACCTCGGCGCGCAACCGCGCCGGGGATCGCCGGACCAGTTCGCGCTCGATCACGTCGCCGATGTCGCCGGTCAGCAATGCCGCGCCATGCGCGGTCTCGACCCTCAGTACGCAACTGGATTCGTTGCCCAGATTGGGGAAATGCGGCGGCGGGTGCAGGAAGTCGAAACGGACGCCGTCCCATTCCCAGGCTTCACCGGCCAGGCAATTGCGGACTTCCGGCCGCGTCGCCGCGCCTGGCGAAGCGGGCAGCGCGGCTTCCACGGCGGCGGTCTGTCCGGGCGGCGCCTGGGCGACGCCGGTTGGCATCGCGCGCAGAACGCTTGCCAAGCCGCCCACGTGGTCATTGTCGTCGTGACTGACCACCACCCGGTCCAGGCGTGGTACGCCCCAGGCACGCAACGCCGGCACCACCGCGCGCTCGCCGGCGTCGAACCCGTCGCGCATCGCCGGTCCCATGTCGTACAGCAGCGCATGGTTCGAGGTGCGGACCAGCACCGACAGCCCCTGGCCGACATCGATCATCGCCAGTTCGGCTTCACCGGGGCGCGGCAAATCGCGATCCGGCCACAGCAGCGGCAACCACAGCAGGGCCGCGAGTGGCTTGCCCGGTACCCCGCGGGGCAGCAGCATCCAGAAGGCGCCGACCAGCGCCGCACCCACCGCCCATGGCGCCGCTTCCGGCAGCCACCACAGTGAAAAGCGGCTGCCCGAAAGCCAGTGGAATCCCGGCCAGGTCAGGTCGAAGCAGGCCGCCGCCCATCGCCAGGGCCACGCGCCGCCGCCGGGAAACAGCGCCTCGGCCGCGGTGCCCAGCAGCGACAACGGCACCACCACCAGGCTCCACCACGGGATGGCGACCAGGTTCGCGAAGGGGCCCGCCAGCGAGGCCTGGTCGAACAGCACCACCGTCAGCGGCAGCAGTCCCACCGTCGCCACCGCCTGCGCGGACAGGAACCCGCGCAACCAGTGCTGACTGCCGGTCACGGGCAGGCACCACGCCAGCCAGGCCACGCCACCGAAACTCAACCAGAAGCCGGCCGCCAGCAGCGACAGCGGGTCGAACAGGACCACCGCGATCAGCGCCAGCGACAGCGCGTTGGCCACCCCGGCGGGGCGACGGCCCAGGCGCGCCGCCGCCCATACCGCCATCATCAGCACGGTGCGCAGGGTCGGCAGTGCGAACCCCGCCAGCACGGCGTAGCCCAGCGCGGCCAGCACCGCCGCGACGCCCATCGCCTGCGGTCGCGGCAACCCTCGCGCCCAAGGCGGAAACAGACGCCACACGCCGCCCACCAGCAGCGCGAAGGCGCTGGCGACCATGCCCACGTGGAAACCCGAGATGGCGATCAGATGGGTCAGGCCGCTGGCACGCAGGGCATGCCAGTCATCCTGGGTCAGTCCGCGGGTATCACCCAGCGCCAGCGCACGCACGAAACGCGAAGATGGCGAAGCCACCGACTGGCCGATCCGTGCGGACATCACTTCGCGCCAGGCATCGACGCCGGCGGCGGCGGACAGGCGCCGGGCGCGTTCGGGACGATGCAGGTGGCCTGTGGCGCCGATACGCTGCAACAGTGCGTGTTTCTCGCTGTCGAATCCACCGGGGTTGCGCAGCCCGCGTGGCGCGCGCAGCTTGACGGTCATGCGCCAACGCTCGCCCGCGCGCAGTTTCAAGCGGGGACCCGCTCGCCTGTCTGCATAGTCGTCATGCCACGACAGCATGATCTGGCGGCCTTGCAGCGCCGCGGCCGGGCCCTCCCCCTCCTCCACGATAAACAGGAACCGCGTCCGCCTGGTTTCGTGCTGCGGCAGATCGGCGACGGTACCCGTCACGATCAACGGGCGCCGCTCCAGTTCCGGCGGAATCCGCAGCGCCAGCGACCAGCCCGCCTGCAATCCAGCCCAGGCGAAGCCGAACAGCAACACGCCCAGCCAACGGCCCCGCCAACGTGACAGCCAGGCCAAAATGCCAGCAACGCCCAGACCCCACAACAGCATCGCCGCCGGAAGTCCGGGCATCGACAGACACAGACCGGCACCGGCGAGCAGCGCGATGGCGGAGCCCACGCCGAACAACGGGGGCGCGGGGAAAGCGACGTCGCCGTCGTCACGCTGCTCAGGTTCATGCTCGAACCGGCGGCCGTCCCGGTCTTCCGGCGGCGTATGTTCCAGATCGGGTTGTTCCGGCAGGTTTCGCTTTCCTTCGACATGCACGACGACTGGCTTCCTTTCCAGGCACCTTGCAACGCTAAGCGATGTTCTCGAATCGCGGAATCGGTGGATACCGCACGTGTGCGTCAGGCAACTCCGAACACATGCCGACGCGTCGCTTCACTTGGCCATGCACTCACCGCATCGAACGCAAGAATGCGCCACGAATTGCTTTCGATTGCTTCCTCATGGAGATCGCCGTCGCCTCGCGCGCTATTGACGCCGTTTCCATCGCGCCGCGAGACTGCGTGCTTCCGTTGTGATTGAGGCGGCAACGCACGTGCAATCGATGCAAGGCAAGCTTGTTCGAGCCGTCCCTTCGGGCTTTCCCGCCAGGCTTTCCGTCGAGCCCATGCCATGACCTCCCACAGCCGACGCGATTTCCTCCGCCGCGCGGGTGCGGGCGCCGCCGCCTCGATGGCGCTGGCCGCCTTCCCGCCCGCCATCCGCCGCGCGCTGGCGATTCCGGCGCACCACGCCAGCGGCACCATCAAGGACGTCCAGCATGTGGTGATCCTGATGCAGGAGAACCGCTCGTTCGATCACTACTTCGGCACCTTCCGGGGCGCGCGAGGTTTCGGCGATCGCTTCCCGATACCGCTGGCCGGCAGCCGCACGGTCTGGCACCAGCGCTACACGCATGAGGGCGCTTCGCGCATCGTGCTGCCCTATCACCTGGATGGCCGCAGCGGCAACGCGCAGCGCGTCGCCGGCACCCCGCACAGTTACCCCGACGCCCAGGCCGCCTGGGATCTGGGGCGCATGCGGGACTGGCCCACGCACAAGCAACCGCAATCGATGGGCTACTACACCGAGGCCGAACTGGAGTTCCAGTTCGCCCTCGCCAACGCATTCACCCTGTGCGACGCCTATCACTGCGCATTCCACGGCGGCACCAACACCAACCGGCTGTTCCATTGGAGCGGCACCAACGATCCCACCGGCACCGCGGGCGGGCCGGTAATCGACAACAGTGGCGATTCGTTCGACGCCGAGGGCGGCGATTATCGCTGGACCACCTATCCCGAACGCCTGCAGGCGGCGGGCGTGAGCTGGAAGGTCTACCAGAACCTGCCGGACAACTTCACCGACAATCCGCTGGCCGGCTTCCGCGCCTATCGCGAGGCGAACCGCGCGCGAGGCAATCCGCCCAAGGCGACGGTCTTTCCGCCTTACCGGATCGACGACGAAGCGATCAGCCCGTTGCTGAAAGGCGTCGGCAACACCCTGCCCGATGGCGGTTTCCTGCAGGCGCTGAAGGACGACATCGCCGCCGGCACGCTGCCGCAGGTGTCGTGGATCGTCGCGCCCGCGGTCTATTCCGAACATCCGGATCCCTCCAGTCCCGTGCAGGGCGGCTGGTACACGCAGCAGGTGCTGGAAGCGTTGACGGAAGACCCGGCCACCTGGAGCCGGACAGCGCTGCTGGTGAATTTCGACGAGAACGACGGCTTCTTCGATCATGTGCCGCCGCCTGCCGCGCCGGCGTTCGACGCCGAGGGCCGGCTCGCCGGCGCGTCCACGGTCTCCACGGCGGGCGAGTACCACACCGACGGCCGCCCCTACGGGCCGGGACCGCGCGTGCCGATGTACGTGGTGTCGCCGTGGAGCCGCGGCGGCTGGATCAACTCGCAGGTGTTCGATCATACCTCGGTGCTGCGTTTCCTCGAAGCACGTTTCGAGGTGGCCGAGCCGAACATCAGTGCCTATCGGCGCGCGGTGGCCGGCGACCTCACCAGCGCCTTCAACTTCGCCAATCCGAATGGCGAGGCGCTGCCGCGCCTGCCGAAACAGCGCAAATCGAGCGCCGATGATCTGCGCGCGGCGCAGGAAGCGTTGCCCGCGCTGACACCCCCGCCCGAAAGCAGGCAACGCCTGCCACGCCAGGCCGGCGGCAGCCGGCCCTCGCGCGCCTTGCCCTACGAACTGCACGTACACGGACAGACTCGGGACGATGGCGCGATGACGCTGGAATTCGTCAATGCCGGCCGCGCGGGCGCCGTCTTCCATGTCCATGACCGCCTGCATCCGGATCGCGTGCCCCGCCGCTACATGGTCGAATCCGGCCGGCGACTCGACGGTACCTGGGACGTGCCCGGCGGCGAAGCGGACGGATACGATCTGTGGGTGCTGGGTCCGAACGGATTCCATCGCCATTTCCGCGGCAACACGAGCAAGGATAGCGGCATCGAAATACGCCTCGGCTACGACGTCGCCGGGGAGGCCCTGTTCGTGGATGTGACCAACCACGGCGATCGTCCCCGCACGGTATCGGCCGTCGCCAATGCGTACCGCGACGACGGTCCCTGGACCGCTGAACTGGCGCCGCGCCAGCGCAGCCAATGGCGCTGGGCGCTCTCCGGCCAGGGCCGCTGGTACGATTTCAGCGTGACGGGCGCGGAAGGTTTCCTGCGCCGCTTCGCCGGGCGTCTGGAAACCGGAGCCGACGGGATTTCGGATCCGGCGATGGGCGATGCCTGATTCCCCCGCCTCCCCTCCACTCGCCTGTCCCGCGGGAATCTCCATGCAAGCCATCTTCGATTTCATCCTGGAAGTGGACAAGCTGAAGGCGGTCACCCGCAAGATTCGCCTGCGCGACAGCGGCCGCTACGAGAATTCCGCCGAACACAGCTGGCAGCTGGCGCTGCTGGCGAGCTCGCTGGCCCCGCACGCACCGGCGGACATCGACATGGATCGGGTGATCCGCATGCTGCTGGTGCACGACATCGGCGAAATAGACACCGGCGACACGATGGCCTTCGTGGAGGACGGCTGGGAGGCGCGCAAGGCCGCCGAACGGGCGGCGGTGCGGCGCATCTTCGGTTTGCTGCCTGCTTCCGAAGGCGGAGCGCTGCTGGCGCTGTGGCAGGAATTCGAAGATGCGCGAACACCGGAGGCGGTCTTCGCCAACGCCGTCGATCGGGCCATGCCGGTGCTGCTGAACCTGGCCAACCAGGGCCAGAGCTGGCGCGAGAACGGCATCAGCCACGAGCGCGTGGTGCGTCGGGTCGGTCCACCGATCCAGGCTGGATGCCCGGCGCTGTGGCGCTATCTCGAAGTCCGGCTGGCGGAAGCGCGGGAGCGGGAGTTTTTCGGCGCCTGAGGCGGAATTCCGCGAAACAGCGGAGCAAGCTCCGCTCTACGGTCAGACGTCGGCGTGGGCGAGCTGGCGCAGTTTGCCTTCGTGCAGTTCCAGCACGCGGTCCAGGCGGCGGGCTAGGCGGCGATCGTGGGTGACCAGCACCAGGCTGGTCTTCTGCGCGCGGTTGAGGCCGAGCATCAGATCGAACACGATCGCGGCGGTCTTCTCGTCGAGGTTGCCGGTGGGTTCGTCGCCCAGCACGCAGGCCGGCTGGTTTACCAGCGCGCGCGCCACCGCGGCGCGCTGGCGCTCGCCGCCGGAAAGTTCGCCGGGCTTGTGCTCGACGCGGTGGCCCAGGCCGACCGCTTCCAGCAATTCCCGCGCGCGCTGGCGCGCGGCATTCGCGTCTGTGCCGCCCAGCATCACCGGCATCATCACGTTCTCAAGCGCGGTGAATTCCGGCAGCAGGTGATGGAACTGGTAGACGAAGCCGAGCGCGCGGTTGCGCAGTTGGCCACGCGCGGCGTCCGAGAGCGCCGACATCTTCTGCCCGGCGACATACACCTCGCCCGCGGTCGGGGTATCCAGCCCACCCAGCAGGTGCAGCAGCGTGCTCTTGCCGGCGCCGGAGGCCCCGACGATGGCAACGGTCTCGCCCGGATGCACGGCCAGTTCCAGGCCATCGAACACCGGCGTGCGCATCTTGCCTTCGGCGTAGGTCTTGCCCAGGTGATCGGCCCGGATGACGGTGCCGTCGGCGCTGGCGATTGCCATGTTTTTATCACTCATAGCGCAGGGCCTCCGCCGGCTGGGTCCGGGCCGCGCGCCAGGCCGGATACAGGGTGGCCAGGAAACTCATCGCCAGCGCCACGCAGGCGATGACCGTCACGTCGTCGGTACGCAGGTCGTACGGCAGGCCGGTGATGTAGTAGACGTCCGGCGGCAACAGGGTCACGTTGAAGACCTTCTCGATGACGTCGAGGATGCTTTCCAGGTTCATCGTCAGGGTGATGCCGCCGATGACGCCGGCCACGGTGCCGATGATGCCGATCAGCGAACCCTGCACCATGAACACCTGCATCACCCCGCGCGGGGTCAGTCCCAGCGTGCGCAGAATGGCGATGTCGGCCTGCTTGTCGGTCACCAGCATCACCTGCGAATTCACCAGCGAGAACGCACCCATCAGGATGATCAGCGACAGCAGGATGCCCATCACCGTCTTTTCCATCTTCAGCGAGTGGTACAGGTTGGCGTTCTGGCTCATCCAGTCGCTGACCCGGTAGACATGCCCCAGCCGGTAGACCAGATCCCGCGCCACCGTCATCGCCTGGTCCATGTCGCGCAGCTTCAGGCGCACGCCGGTCACGCCATCGCCCATCCGCAGCACCCGCTGCAGATCGGACATGTGCACCACTGCCAGGTTGCGGTCGATGTCGTTGTGGCCGACCGCGAACGTGCCGGATACGGTGAAGCGCTTGACCTTCGGCATCGCCCCCATCGGCGTGCCCTGGAAATTGCCGGCGGTGACGACCACGCTGTCGCCCACCCCCACCCGCAGCCAGTTCGCCAGTTCTTGGCCCAGCAGGATGTTGAATTCCCCCGGTTGCAAGGACTCCAGCCGGCCTGCTTTCATCTTGTCGCCCAGCACCGAGACCCTGCGCTCTTCCGAGGGCACGATGCCCTGCACCAGCGCGCCCTGCGGGTCCGCATTGCCCGACAGCATGGCCTGCACGTCGACATAGGGCGCGGCGCCGGCCACGCGCGGATCCTGCATGGCCACCTTCACCGCATGCGGCCAGTCCTGCATGTCCTCGCCCGCGCCGGCAACGGTCGCGTGCGCGGTCGCCTGCAGCAGGCGGTCGCGGATTTCCCGCTGGAAGCCGTTCATCACCGACAGCGTGGTGATGAGCACCGCCACGCCCAGCGCGATGCCGATGATGGAGGCCAGTGAAATGAAGGAGATGAAGCCGTTGCGGCGCTTGGCGCGGAGATAGCGCAGGCCGATGGCGACGGGGACGGGTTTGAACATCGGCCTATGGTGCCATCGGCCGGGGGGCGCGCGAAGCACCATCGATGCCAGCGGCCAGCCGCAGTTCACGCCGGGCCGTGGCCGGCAGGGTGTCGGGCCACCAGCCCAGGCGGTGGCGGACTCCCCGCCGGTCCCGCCAGTGCAGGATCGCCAGCGGACCGCGCCAGACCAGTTCCGCCTCCCGCACCGGTATCCCCTCCACGGTGACGGCGCCGTTGGCCGGAAAGACCCAGGACAGGACCGGCCTGCGCGCCTCGCGGCGGGCCAGCCGGACACCCTGCAAGGCGGCGGCCACCGCCAGCGTCCAGGCCGCGGGGCGCGGCATTTCGCTTGCCAGCACCGCCAGGCCGGCGCCGAGGCCCAGCAGGATCAGGACCGCGCACAACAGGCGCGAGGGATGCCATTCAAGCCGGCAAGGCGCGGATACGCTGGATGAGTGCGTCGAGTTCGCCATCGGGACACTGCTCGTAGCCCATGAACCAGCGCCAGAGCTTATCGTCCTCGCAATCGAGCAGGCGTAGGAAAACGCCGCGCTCGGCATCGGAAGATGCCGGCCACGCGCGTTCGAGATGGCGTTCGAACAATTGATCCAGTTCGCGCATGCCGCGCCGGCAGCGCCAGCGGATGCGCTTGAGTTCTACGTCTTGTGGATTCATGCCAACCAGAGCAGCCAGGCCATGCGCGCCCAGAAAGCCATCAGGACCAGCGTCGCCAGGGCGTATGCGACGAAGCGGGTCATCACGTGGTTGATCGTGCATTGCACGCCGCTGTGCACGGCGCGCAGGCCGACGAACGACCACGCCATCACCAGCAGGGCGACGTCGCCGATGCCGGCCTGGGCGGCGAGCAGCACGCCCGCATAGAACAGCACCGGCACTTCGAACAGGTTGCGGAAGTTGTCCGACGCGCGGGTGTCGGACAGCAGGCGCGCCGCGTCGGCCGACCCGGCCAGCGACTGGGCGTCAATGCGCTTGCGCATCATTTCACCCAGCCGCAGGTGGTACAGCCGGACCCACACCAGGAACGTCAGTCCCGCCATCGCCACCGCGGGCCAGAGGATCGCAGTGGCGTGCGGCGTGCCCATGACGTCAGGCGCGCCGTTCCATCATCAGCTTCTTGATTTCCGCGATGGCCAGCGCCGGGTTCAATCCCTTCGGGCAGGTCCGCGCGCAGTTCATGATGGTGTGGCAGCGGTACAGCTTGAACGGATCTTCCAGATCGTCCAGGCGCGCACCGGTGTCCTCGTCGCGCGAATCGATGATCCAGCGGTAGGCCTGCAGCAGGATCGCCGGGCCGAGGTAACGCTCGCCGTTCCACCAGTAGCTCGGGCAGCTGGTCGAGCAGCAGGCGCACAGGATGCACTCGTAGAGGCCGTCCAGCTTCTTGCGATCCTCCGGCGACTGCAGGCGCTCGCGATCCGGCGGTGCCGGGGTCTGGGTGCGGATCCACGGCTTGATCGAGGCGTACTGCGCATAGAAGTGGGTCAGATCCGGAACCAGATCCTTGACCACGTCCATGTGCGGCAGCGGATAGATCGGCACCTCCGCCTTCTTGCAGTCGCCGATGGCGCGCGTGCAGGCCAGGGTGTTGGTGCCGTCGATGTTCATCGCGCACGAACCGCAGATGCCTTCGCGGCAGGAGCGGCGGAAGGTCAGCGTCGGATCGATCTCGTTCTTGATCTTGATCAGCGCGTCCAGGACCATCGGACCACAGGCCGCCAGGTCCACCTCGTAGGTGTCCAGGCGCGGGTTCTGCCCGTCCTCCGGGTTCCAGCGGTAGATCTTGAAGACACGCGGGTTCTTCGCGCCCTGGGCGGGGAAATGCTTGCCCTTCTGGACGCGCGAGTTCTTCGGGAGTGCGAATTCGGCCATTGCTCTAGTCTCTCCCGATCAGTAAACGCGCGGCTTCGGCGGCACCACGTCGACGTCGTCGGTCAACGTGTACATGTGCACCGGGCGGAATTCGAAACTGCACTGGCCCTGCTCGTCGACGCTGACCAGGGTGTGCTTCTGCCAGTTGGCGTCGTCGCGCTCGGGGTAATCCTCGTGCGCATGCGCGCCGCGGCTCTCGTGGCGCTGCTCGGCGGAGTTGATGGTCGCCACCGCGTTGAGCAGCAGGTTGTGCAGCTCATAGGTCTCGATCAGGTCGGAGTTCCAGATCAGCGAGCGGTCGCTGACCTTCACGTCCTCGAACGACTTGAAGACATCCGCCATCTTCTCGCAGCCTTCCTTCAGCGTCTTGCTGGTGCGGAACACCGCCGCGTCGGCCTGCATGGTGCGCTGCATGCGATCGCGGATGACCGCGGTCGGGGTATCGCCGTTGGCGTTGCGCAGCTTGTCCAGGTGCGAGAGCGCCTTGTCGCAGGCGTCGCCGGCCAGCGGCTTGTGCGCCGCGCCCGGCTTGATGGTCTCGGCGCAGCGATTGGCCACCGCGCGACCGAACACCACCAGATCCAGCAGCGAGTTGGAGCCCAGGCGGTTGGCGCCGTGCACCGACACGCAGGCGGCCTCGCCGATGGCGTACAGGCCCTGCACCACCGCATCGGCGTTGTCGCCGACCTTGCGCACGACTTCGCCGTGGTAGTTGGTCGGGATGCCGCCCATGTTGTAGTGCACGGTCGGGATGACCGGAATGGGCTGCTTGGTGACGTCCACGCCGGCGAAGATGTGCGCGCTCTCGGCGATGCCGGGCAGCTTCTCGTTGATGACTTCCGGTCCCAGATGGGTCAGGTCGAGCAGGATGTGATCCTTGTGCTCGCCGACGCCGCGGCCTTCGCGGATCTCGATGGTCATCGAACGCGACACCACGTCGCGCGAGGCCAGATCCTTGTAGTGCGGCGCATAGCGCTCCATGAACCGCTCGCCGTTGCTGTTGCGCAGGATGCCGCCCTCGCCTCGCACGCCTTCGGTGATCAGGCAGCCGGCGCCGTAGATGCCGGTCGGGTGGAACTGCACGAACTCCATGTCCTGCATCGGCAGGCCGGCGCGCATCGCCAGGCCGCCGCCGTCACCGGTGCAGGTGTGCGCGGAGGTGGCGCTGAAGTAGGCGCGGCCGTAACCGCCGGTGGCCAGCACCACGCCATGGGCGCGGAACAGGTGCAGCGAGCCTTCGGCCATGTCCAGGGCGAGCACGCCGCGGCAAACGCCTTCCTCGTCGAAAATCAGGTCGAGCGCGAAGTACTCGATCATGAAGCGCGCGTCGTGCTTCAGCGACTGCTGGTACAGCGTGTGCAGCATCGCGTGGCCGGTGCGGTCGGCGGCGGCGCAGGTGCGCTGCGCCGGCGGGCCTTCGCCGTAGCGGGTGGTCATGCCGCCGAACGGGCGCTGGTAGATCTTGCCCTCCTCGGTGCGGCTGAACGGCACGCCGTAGTGTTCCAGCTCGATGATGGCCGGAATCGCCTCGCGGCACATGTATTCGATCGCGTCCTGATCGCCCAGCCAGTCCGACCCCTTGATGGTGTCGTAGAAGTGATAGCGCCAGTCGTCCTCTCCCATGTTGCCGAGCGCGGCGGAAATGCCGCCCTGCGCGGCCACGGTATGCGAACGGGTCGGGAAGACCTTGGTCAGGCAGACCGTCTGCAGGCCCTTGGCGGCCAGGCCGAAGGTCGCGCGCAGGCCGGCGCCGCCGGCGCCCACGACGACCATGTCGTACTTGTGTTCGGTGATCTTGTAAGCGGACATTTCGTCAATTCCCCAGCGCGATGCGGGCCACCGCGAAAACACTGATGATGGCGCCGAGCACGGCGATGAAGCGCACCGCGGTCTGGACCACCAGGGCCAGCAGCGAGTGGTGGACGTAGTCTTCCAGCACGACCTGCAGGCCGAGCTGCGCGTGCCAGAACATGGTGATCAGGAAGCCCACCAGCAGCACCGCGTTCCACGGACGCGACACCGCCTCGGTGGCGGCCACGTAGTCCGCGCCGATCAGGTTGACCACGAACACCAGGAACCAGATGCCCAGCAGGACCAGCGCGGTGGCGGTCAGGCGCTGGTTGACGAAATGCGCGGTGCCGGTCTTGGCCGAACCCAGGCCGCGCACGCCCTTCAGCGGGGTGCGGAAGCGGCTCATGCGGCACCTCCCGACAGGACGAAGCCCCAGACCGCGGCGGTGATGACCAGGCTGCCGATCACCGACAGCCAGCTGCTGCGGATGAAGGCGGGAATGCTGTAGCCAATCGCGAAATCCTGCACCACGTGGCGGATGCCGTTGCACAGGTGGTAGGCGAACGCCCAGGTCCACGCGAACAGGAACACCTGGCCATACCAGGCGCCGGCGATGTCGGTGAAGCAGTTCCAGGATTCCGGTCCCAGCATCAACGCCATCAACCCGCCGGCAATCACCAGCGCGCCCAGGGCCAGGAAGATGCCGGTACCTCGATGCAGGATGGAGGTCGCCATCTGGATCTGCCATCGGTAGACCTGCAGATGGGGGGAAAGCGGACGTTGGTGTGTCGCCATTCGCTGACTCTTTCTCGGCTGGGCGGTCGCCTTGACCGCGTTGGCTCAATGCTGCGGATCAGAAATCGATGCAGCGCCCGTTTTTTTCCCAATCCCCGTAACGCGTCGGCTCGGGACCGTCGCGCCCCCCTATTTCCTTCTGCGCTGGCGCCGGTTTCGCGGGAGTGCCGGATGGAGCGGCAGGCGCGTTTTCGGACGGCAGTGTTCCGGCGTCGGCGTCAGGGATGGGAGCTGTTTCGCCTATCATAGGGTTCTCGCAATGCACAAAATTTTAATCCCCACCCCCTTGGCTGACAACCTGCCCCCTCCGGAAACACCTGCGAAGGCACTGTCCGACCATGCGGTCCTGGCCCTGGAAGGCCCTGACGCCGTGGCTTTCGCGCATGCCCAGTTCAGCAGCGAAGTGGCCTCCCTGGCGGTGGGCCAATGGCAGTGGAGCGCGTGGTTGACGCCCAAAGGGCGCGTGATTGCGCTGTTTGCGCTCGCCCGCCGCGGCGAGCAGGAACTGCTGCTGGTCGTGCCCGACTACCCGGTCGACGCGCTGGCGACCGCCCTGCAGCGCTACGTCTTCAGACGAAAGTTGAAGATCGCCGCGCGGCCGGATCTGCCGGTCTGGGGCGTGCTGGCGGCACCGGCGCGGGCCAGTGGATCCGCGCTCGGCGAGACCGGCGATGCGCTGGAACTGGACCGAACCGACGCCGGCGGTGCGCGTCATTGGCGGATTGGCGGCGCACCCGCCACCGGCGCGACCGATGACGGTGACTGGCGCGGGCGCGATCTGCATCGCGGCCTCCCGCGCCTGCCCGAAAGCCAGCGCGAGCAATGGACGCCACAGCAACTCTCGCTGGATCGGCTGCACGCCTACAGCGTCAAGAAAGGTTGCTATCCGGGGCAGGAAATCGTCGCCCGCACCCATTTCCTCGGCAAGGCCAAGCGAGCGCTGTGGCTGTTCGGCAGCGACACGCCGCCGCAGCCCGGCGCCGCCGTGAACGACGGCCAGCGCGACATCGGCGAAATCATCTGCGCGCAGGCGGGCACTCCCGCGCTTGCGCTGGCGGTGATGCCGCTGGAACGCGAGCCAGCCGAGCTGACGGCGGACGGCATCGCCTTGAAGGAAATCCCGCTACTGGACTGACCGCGCCCGCGCCAGCTTGATCCAGGTCAATTACGCGCGCCGGCGGATGCCTACACTGCGGAAAGTTGCTTTCCGCAAGGATGTATCTGCATGCGCCACGACGTGATCATCATCGGTGCCGGTCCCGCGGGACTGTGCCTGGCCCGCGCCCTGGCCGGGCAATCCCTGCGGGTCGCGCTGGTCGAACGGCAGCCGGAAGCCGCCATCGCCGAGCCGGCTTTCGACGGACGCGAGATCGCCCTCACCCAGGCTTCGATTCGCCTGCTGCGCGAGCTTGGCGTGTGGGAACACATTCCCCGGGACGATGTCGCCCCGCTGCGCGCGGCGCGGGTCATGGAAGGCGAATCGCCGCATTGGATGACCGTGGAAGGCACCCTGGTCGGCAGGTCGCAACTGGGCAGTCTGGTGCCGAACCACCGCATCCGCGCCGCCGCCTGGCGGGCCATCCAGGATCTGCCGACGCTGGACTGGTATCCGGAGGCGCGGGTCGAATCGGTCCGGACCACGCCGGAACAGGCCGAAGTGCATCTGCAGGACGGAACGCGCCTGCATGCGTCGCTCCTGATCGCCGCCGACAGCCGCTTCTCCGAAACCCGCCGAGCGCTCGGCATCGGCGCCCGCCAGAACGATTTCGGCAAGAGCATGCTGGTGTGCCGGATGCGGCACGAACTTCCGCACCACGGCGTCGCATGGGAATGGTTCGGCCATGGCCAGACCCTGGCCATGCTGCCGCTGCGCGAACATCTCTCCTCCGCGGTGCTGACCGTGCCCCACGCGGAAGCCCGGCGACTGCAGGATCTGCCCGCCGAGGCATTCGCCGCCAGCATGCGCGAGCGCTACGGCAATCGCCTCGGCGCGATGCAGCCGGAAAGCAGCCGCCACGTCTATCCGCTGGTCGGCGTCTATGCGCACCGCTTCGTCGGCCGGCGTTTCGCGGTGGCCGGCGATGCGGCGGTGGGCATGCACCCGGTGACCGCGCACGGATTCAACCTTGGCCTGGCCAGCGTGGAGCGGCTGTCGGAACTCGCCCGCACCGCGCGGGCGCAGGGTCGCGACCTGGGCGGCGAGGCGCTGCTCGCACGCTACCAGCGCCGCCATCGCGCCGGCAGCCTGCCGCTTTATCTGGCTACCGCCACGGTCGTGAGGGTGTTCACCGACGATCGTCCGCCGGTGCGGAAACTGCGGGAGACCATCCTGCGCGCCGGCCAGCAGGTCGTGCCGTTCCGGCGCCTGCTGGCGGCCCAACTGGTGGACGATGCGCCACTCGATGCCCCGCTACCGGCGCGCGTACGCCGGGGACTGGCGCAGTTGCTGCCGCGCCGCGCCTGAGCGCTCAGTCCAGCCAGGCCTCGAAACGGTCCAGGAACACCTGCAGGCGCCTGCGGGCGCGCTCGTCGACGACGTCGCCGGCCGCATCGATCAGTCCTTCCTTGAACTGGATGGCGATCTCCGGTTGTGGCAGCACCGCCACGTCCACCGCCGCCAGCACGTTGCGCAGGTGCTGCTGCGAGGACACGGTGCCGTGCATGCCCGGCGACGTGCCGATGATGCCCGCGCGCTTGCCGGCGAAGGTGGTGCTGCCGGCCGGGCGACTGGCCACGTCGATCGCGTTCTTCAATACGCCCGGCATCGAGCGGTTGTATTCAGGGGTGACGAACAGCAGCGCGTCGGCCTGCTCGATGCCCTGTTTGAAGCGCAGGCCCGCGGCCGGGAAATCCGTGTCGTCATCCTGGTTGTAGAGCGGCAGATCGCCGATTTCCAGAACCCGGAACGCAAACCGCTCCCCGGCCAGCCGTTGCACCGCGCCGGCCAGTTGGCGGTTGAAGGAATCCTTGCGCAGGCTGCCGATGATGATGGCCACGACCGGTGCTGGCATGGAGAACTCCCGTTGCGGTGAAAGGGCCACGAGCATACCAGCCCCGCGACAGGGCAATGCCCTGTCGCATCACGCATGGCTCAGGCCAGCCGATCCGCCGCCGCCACGATGTCCTCGTCGCCCGGCAGCACCAGGAACGCGGCGCCGGCCAACGGCGTATAGGTGTCCGTGCCGACCACGCGCTGGAACGGGCGCGCGCGATAGCCGCCCTCCGCGATCGCGGTGATGATGCCCTCGCCCACGCCGGCCGAATGGCGGCCCTCGTCGACGATGAGGATGCGCTTGGCGGTCGCGGCCTGTTCGACGATGAACGCCTCGTTGAGAGGCACCAGCCAGCGCAGATCCACCACCCGCACCTTCCAGCCATGCTTCGCCTCGATGCTGCGCGCGGCGCGCAGGCTCATCGGTACGCCGTTGCCGTAGCTGAAGATGACCAGGTCGTCGGCGTCGGCGGCATACACGCGGCCTTCGCCCAGCACCATCGCCTGCTCCTGCGCGGGATACGGGAACAACCACTGACCGTCGCCGGGCTCGTACAGATCCTTGGTCATGTACAGCGCGATCGGTTCCAGGAACGCGGTGACACGACCGTCGACCTTCGCCAGTGCCGCCAGCGTGCGCAGCATCATCGCCGCGTCGTCGCCCCGCGAGGGACAACCGACGACCAGACCGGGGATGTCGCGCAGCGCGGTGATCGAATTGTCGTTATGGAAATGCCCGCCGAAACCGCGCTGGTACCCCAGGCCGGCGATGCGCACGACCATCGGATTGCGGTACTGGTTGTTGCTGAAGAACTGCAGGCTGGCCGCCTCGCCGCGGATCTGGTCGCAGGCGTTGTGGAAATAGGCCAGGTACTGGATTTCCGGCAGCGGCAGCATGCCCAGGTTGGCGTAGCCCTGGGCCAGGCCGAGGATCATCGTCTCGTCGAGCAGGGTGTTGAACACGCGGCTGCCCTTGAACGCCTTGTGCAGGCCCTTGGTGACGGTGTACACGCCGCCCTTCTGCGCGACGTCCTCGCCGAACAGCAGCGTCTCGGGATACTTGCAGAACAGATCGTGCAGCGCGTTGTTGATCTGGATGGCGAGATGGCGCGGCGGCAGCTTCTCCGGCAGCTTTTCCTCGCTGCCGAACGCGGCCACGCGCTTGTCGTGCGGCGCAGTGCGCGCGGCTTCGGCAGCCACCTTGTCCGGGGTGTACGGAGCCAGCGGCGCGATCACTTCCTCCAGCGTGGTGATCTTGGGCCGGCGGTCGGCTTCCTCGGCGGCGGCGAAGCAGCGCTGGCGGATGCTTTCGTAGAACGCCAGCAGTTCCTCGCGGCTCATCAGCCCGGATTCCAGCGCGATCGCCGCGGATCTCAACAGCGGATCGGTGGCTTCCACCGCCACCAGTTCCTCGATCGGCCGCCATTCGATTTCGAAGTCGGTGCCGGCGTGGCCCATGATGCGGGTGGTGCGCAGGTGCAGGAAGGTCGGACGGCGCGTGTTGCGGCAATGCTCCACCGCCGCCTGCACCTGGCCATAACCGTTCGCCAGGTCCAGGCCGTCGGCATAGAAATAGTCCAGGTCGGCGCGATCGCGGAAATTGCGTCCCACCCAGCCATCCGGGGTCTTCACCGAAATGCCGATGCCGTTGTCCTCGCACACGAACAGGACCGGCGCGGGCAGCTTCTGGTAGGCCGTCCAGGCCGCCGCGTTGAACGCGGTCTGCGCGGTGGCGTGGTTGCTGGAGGCGTCGCCGAACGAGCAGATGGCGATGCTGTCTTCCGGAATCGGCGAGGCATGGCCGATGCGGCGGGCCTGTTCGATGGCGACCGCCGTGCCCAGCGCCTTGGGCAGGTGCGAGGCGATCGTCGAAGTCTGCGGCAATACCCACAACGGCTTGCTGCCCCAGACCTTGTGGCGTCCGCCGGACGCCGGGTCCTCGGCGCTGGCGGCGAACGACAGCGCCGAATCCATCACCGGATCCATGCCCGGCAGCTTGCGGAAGCGCTCGGCCATGAAGCCGCCGCTGCGATAGTGCAGGAACGCCGGATCGGTATGCCGGGTCAGCCGCGCGACCATCGCATTGCCTTCGTGGCCGGAGCTGCCGATGGTGTAGAAGACCTTGTTCTGCACGCGCAGCACGCGCGCCATCAGATCCAGGTGGCGCGAGATCAGCTGGGACTCCAGTAGTTCGGCGAATCCCTGCCGATCCAGCGCGCTGCCCGGCAGGATGGCGGATGCGGTTCCCCGGCCGGACGGTCCGTTCCAGATCTTCACGAACTCGGTGAAGTTCTGATCGCAGATTTCGGCGCGGTTGAGGCCCTTCATGCGGGCGGGGATGGTCTGGACGGTCATGGCACTCGTGGATGGATTCAGGAATTCGCCAGGCGCTCGGCGACATCGTCGGCGACCGCGGGCATGGGGACGAAGCCCGGCGTCGCGCTCACGCGCGACAGCCAGGCGGAAACGCGGGGAAACTTCGACAGTTCAAAGCCGCCATCGGCAGCGCAATGCGTATAGGCGAACAACGCGATGTCGGCGACGCCGTAGTCGTCACCGGTGAACCAGTCCGCCTGTTGCAGGTGGCGTTCCATCACCGCCAGCGCCTGTTCGCCGCGCTCGATCAGACGCGGCAGATCGGCGCGCCGCGGCGAATCCGGTGGCGTCCAGCCACGGATGAAGCGCGCCACCGCGACATAGGGCTCGTGGCTGTACTGTTCGAAGAACAGCCAGCTCAACGCCTGCGCACGCTGCCAGGCATCGGCCGGCAGGTACGCGCTGCCCTCGGCCAGCCAGCACAGGATGGCGTTGGATTCGGTCAGGACGCGACCATCGCCGCGTTCCAGCATCGGCACCTTGCCGTTGGGATTCTTGGCCAGGTAGTCCGGCGTGCGGGTGGCGCCGTTCGGGCTGTCGACTTCGACCCAGCGATAGTCGCGCCCCAGTTGTTCCAGCAGCAGGCGCACCTTGTGGCAATTGCCGGACACCGAATAGCCGTGCACGGTGATCGATTCAGTGGACATGATGTTCCCGGGTGGCGAGGAATGCGGAAATGCGTTGTGCCTTGGCCAGATCCTTGTCACGGCCGAACAGCAGCAGGATGCGTCGTTGCTCGGACGGCGTCGGCACGGGAATGGCGTGGCCGTTCACCTCCACCTGCAACTCCGAAGTCACCTGTACGGGAC